>Ga0181465_100126_pt1 | contig 20506 bp, 24 predicted proteins | sample InSIn3gowninarea_FD_119076 | JGI IMG/M metagenome (GOLD analysis project Ga0181465, IMG submission 119076) | Clean room microbial communities from NASA Spacecraft Assembly Facility at Jet Propulsion Laboratory, Pasadena, California, USA -... ... | reverse complement strand
ATCATCATCATCACACTTTGGCTTTCTTGCACCATCAATATGAATGGAATGGATGTCATAGAGATAGGTGCCTCTAAACTTTGCGATGAATGTTTGTCAATTTCGAGCATTCCTTAAATTTGTTGGATTAAATAGGCTATATCATCCCTCGAAAACCTCCGCATAGTTCTCCGTACGGGTGGCATCATACATACATTACCACTTCTCGACAGCAGGCCTAGTATCCAACTCCCACGTAAAGTTTGTCACGGGCTGTGTATGCAGATACCAATAGTCATTCGCAATCTATATTTATTGTTAGCACGCTCTCGTCCCGATGTTTCAACAGAGCAACAACTTACTCCGTCAGAGTTCAACTTCGCCTCAGGCCCCAGATCCTTCAACCACTCTTTCGTCCTCGGAATATCAATCACCCCGTCAACAATCACATGTGCAACATGCACGCCCTGCGGTCCAAATTCTCTTGCCAGGCTTTGACTTAGCGCCCTGAGTGCCCATTTCCCCGTCGAGAAACTGGCAAGCTGCGCATTGCTCTTGACCGACGCCGTTGCACCCGTGAAGATCAGAGTTGGTGGATGCTCGGCCCCAAGTTCCTTTCCCTTGAGTAGCAAAGGCAAAAATGTTTGGCTAAACAGAATACCCCCTAGGGCGCTGACGTTGAGGCTCTGCTCAAACACAGACGCATCAGTCTCAAGAAATGGCTTCCGCAGGAATGAACCGCTGGCGTTGAAAATTGCTGCTGCAGCGCTTACGTCGTTGCCAAACTCTTGTTTGATTTTGTCGAGGGCGTTCTTAAGTGAATCCTTGGAGGATACATCGGTGGAAACACCGATTGCTTTTCCACCGCTCTTATTGATTTCATCAGCCAGCGATTCAAAATTCTCTGGCTTTCGCGCAAGGAGCACGACTGGGTAGGCTTTGGCGAACTTGCGGGCGACTGAGGCACCAGTTCCGGCGCCAACACCGGCCACGATGGCGATAGTTTTGGATGCCATGAGTACAATTGCTTTATCTGCGTTAATTGAAATCTGGCTCGCAGAAGTGGTCAGCTATGTCAGGAAATCAGGGAGGAAGAAGGAGATGTGATGGTGATACTGTCCAAGGGGAAGCCCCGGAAGACTTTATGTGATTGCTTTGTTAATCAACGACTGTTTACTAATTGTTGGTGTGGTAATAATAGAGCTAAAGCCCGCCATTGTACATAAGGTGTGCATGTGTGGAGTACCGATAAAGCCGAATGACACAATTAATGATTAGTCACAGTACCCCTCTCGCGTGACATTTCATGCATGACATCAAAGACATCTTGAGTAAGATTTATATTACTGTCTAGGAAGCACGGGATGTGTTACTGCCACACCACGGTCTCTGAATTGAAAATCACCAAAGTACTTTTCGTGGATCGGAAATATTCAGAGGGTTGTGAACCGAGACGCTGGAACATAGGAGCCACAGACGCTATTTACATAGGGTATAGAACTGGAGCACTCAGGGAGTGTATCGAAACCGGAAACGCGAGCATGGAAGTCGAAGATCGCAGGATGACAGTTGAGTTGTTGTAAGGAATGTGAACGTTTTTGAATGCAGGCCATTGACAGCTCCGAACTCTGTGCTAACCGCGGACTATCCAACCTGTCGCTGGCGTGACATGACCTTTGTTCGTTTGCGAGTCTTGTATGGCATAAGTCGGCCACCTTGTGCGATTTGACCGTTGCCGTTGCTGCGAGACATAGTACACTTAGGCACATCGTCATCTGAAGACATGGAAGCCAGAGCGAAAGAATCAGTGTTGTGACCGTAAAAGAGCATGATACCGGTGCGCATCTTCTTCACACCCAATATGCCGATAGCACCGGCAGAATTACTGTTTTTGACGCTGGAGTGGCCCATGAATTCATTCTCGATCATAGATCTGAGTGCCTCATCCTCAGTCACTTCCGCATACTCACCACCTCTGTTCTTTTTTACGCTCTGATACAGTCGCTCCGCACATGTCGTCGCTGCCATGGTAGTTGCCATATGCTCACCGGTACCGCTGGTGACGGTCGCGACACAGACATGCTCTTCATCGTCTGGATCGAGGGGAATAACGGCGGCGCCAACACCGACAAGTGCGGCAGGTCCCACACGGCCGCGATACTTCATACCAATGCCACCAGACGAGGCACCGCAAGCGATACGGCCCCAGCTGTCTATGGCAATGGCGCCTACCGTATCAGTAATGTGGTCAGGTTTGTCGTCCTCTGGCGAAGGTATGTTCTCTGAAATCGGTGGTGTGGGATCGTCCTGTTGAACATAGTTTAGGATGTTCCTGGTATGAGTCGATGCATCCTCAGCAGCCCGAATACCGAGAAGACCGCCATTGCCAAGGATCGCACTAGCATGAGTACTAGCGGGTTGAGATGCGTTGACGGGTACTGTACTTGCAAACAACTCAGATTCACACGATCCATCACCCCACGTCTTGTGTACTGCAGGACCGTTTGTTGACACACGAGGTACGTCTTGCATCTCGGCATCCTCAAGAATCGGGTCAGACTTAGATGCCCGAGTTGTTTTAAACTGGCTGAGCGTGGGTGCCTTCTGTGTGCTGTTGATGAAGGCGCTACGCGAAGACTCAGCAAGCATAGGGGGGTCAAGAACACCAGGTCTGGGGGATGGTATCGATGTATCAGGTGTTGGTATGTGATCGTCGCTGAGCCATGAACCAGAAGAGAGCCCGGAATGCACTGTCAACTCGGAAGGTGTGCTGGAAGTGTTCTCAGTCGAGTAGAACAACGCCTCATCAGGCTCTGGTGAAGGTGACTGTAGTAAAGAAGGGTAGCCCCGCAGCAGATCGTTTGTGTGCCTGCGTCGAATCTGTTTGTGCTCGATCTCATCCTCAGGCGCGATATCGGGTCGCACCCTGTAGCACGATGGGTGTTGCCCAGCTCTCTTTGCCTTGCGTTCGGCAGACTTGAGGTCGGACCTCCACCGAAGCCAACGCTCCTTCGCGGCTGGCGAGATAAGGGCATCATGGGGAAGTACAGGCATGCCCTGTTCTGCCGCGAATTCGGTCGCTCCCTGGGCGCACAGAAGGTTCGGGGGGACACGTCGAAGTGTCAGCGGCTTGCTGGTATGATCGTAAACTATTCGTGCCAATGAGATAGGATTTTTAATTTCTGGAGGAATTAGTGGATACAATGCAAGTCTTGCATGGTACGTACGAGCTACAGCGCCAACGGCACCACTGCGCCCGAAGTGGTCCACAATGGACGCATCGCACTCTACTACTCCATCCATAGCAAGGTTGCTTCCGTAGCCAGCGTTGGTGATCTCTCGGTCCTCAAGTAATTTGATGGCAGCCTCTATGGCATCTATAGCAGAGCCACCGTTTTTCATAATGCACATGCCGATCGCAGCGGCACTGCAATTTGGTCAGTTTGTTCTCTCACACAGTTTACTGGATCACTCCAAAGGTAACACTTACTCATTGCAAGCCTCCAGGTGTATTCTTTCGTTCTGATGGCTGTGATAACCGGCGCCAGCATGGACGTATATGGCGCATACCTCATCGGCAGGCGGCGCTTTTCGAACCAGCTGCTCAGCAGGGTAAGCACCATCGTAGTGGCGAGTAGAGGCCGACATATCCTTCAAAAATGGGATGTGCCGACGAAAATTTTGGAATCGCGAACCCAGAGTTGAATCCGCGAAGTGCTGCTGTGTTGTACACACGAGTAACACTGTCCGATAGTCTCAAAAACCGACTAAAGTCGAGAGACGCTCTGGCTCTAGGCGGAGGTTGTGGTTGCTCTGGAGGCTGCGAGAGAGCTGCGTGGACGAGTCTGGTGTGAAGACAACAATCAGGCGATCATTGGATGATGAAATAGGTCGAATTTGAAGAGAAGTACGTAGGTGAGAGATGAATGATACTGAGAATGAGGGAGGACAAGAATGGAAATGAATGAAAGTTACGTTCGCGGTAATGGAGGAACTCCACTGTGTGAACGATGTGGTAATGAGCGGATGGGCTCGGTGAGCGCTGGTTGTCAGTAAAAAAAATCAATGGCAAGACTGTGTTGGCAGTGCGAACGGCAGCTCCTTCCTCTTGAGCTACTCAAGCCATGTGGCTAAGCAGCATCGTCATTTCATAATAAGTCAGTGGCGCTGAACCACAGCATTTGCATGAATTGATGGGAGGAGGAACGAACGTGTCAAGCTTGAGCTTGAATATACGAAGAGCTTCCCCACCATGTTCTTCGTCCGCTCCGCCCCGCCCTTGGCGCGCATCAGCGGTGCCTGATTCGGAGCAGCCAACCCACATCCTCCAACCTCCGCCATCCCACCACTGACGAACACACCTTTGCAACCACTTTGCGCATACGAACTATTGCCAGTGGGCACTTTATAAATAGCCCCAGTTTGTGAGCGTACCGCACGCAGCAGCAAAAATGGCATCTCAAACCCCCGCCGTTGTCATGGACAAGTAAGCTCCTAGCTGCCTGTGGGCCCTTACATTGCGATTGAGTACTGACAGATGTCTGCAGCGGTACGGGATACTCGAAGCTTGGTATGTGGTATCCCGCTAGTACATAAAATCACTCATAGTGACAACATCACCTAGGTTTCGCCGGTAACGACTCTCCTTCCTTCGTATTCCCCACCGCCATAGCCACACGAGGACCAACAGGAGGCGGCGGCGGCGGCAGCTCCGGCTCTGGTCGTCCTGCAGTTGCGAACAAGCCATCTTTCTTGACTGGCGGTGCCGGGCCCAGCGGACACTTGTCAGGGAAACGTGGCACAGAAGACTTGGACTTTTACATCGGTGATGAAGCTCTCTCCGCTGCAGGAGGCTCCGGCTATGGTATCAATTATCCCATCAGGCACGGTCAGATCGACAATTGGGTATGGACGAGTACACAAACGGAAAGATATGGCATACTGATATGTAACAGGACCTTATGGAGCGCTTCTGGTCGAACTCGATATTCAAATACCTTAGAGTAGAGCCAGAGGATCACCACTTCCTCCTTACTGAGCCTGTGAGCTAAATGATGTGCTACAAAGGGGAGGCTAAGCTAATATCAGACAGCCACTGAATCCCCCTGAGAACCGTGAGGCTACCGCTGAGATCATGTTCGAGTCGTTCAACGTTGCTGGTCTTTACATTGCTGTCCAAGCCGTTCTTGCCCTGGCTGCCTCTTGGACAAGTTCGAAGGTCCAAGACCGATCGCTTACTGGTACTGTCATTGACTCTGGTGCTGGTGTCACCCACGTTATCCCTGTCGCGGAAGGTTACGTTATCGGCTCTTCGATCAAGAGTGTACCTATTGCGGGCCGTGACATTACGCAGTTTGTGCAGTCGTTGCTCCGAGAGCGTGGCGAGTCCGATTCGTCTCTTGCAACTGCCGAGCGCATCAAGGAGGAGTACTGTTACGTATGCCCGGATATTGTGAAGGAGTTTGCGCGCTACGATCGTGAGTCGGACGACAGATTCAAGCAGCACACCGTCACATATGCAAACGGAAAGACCACTACCGTCGACGTCGGCTATGAACGCTTCCTGGCGCCTGAGATCTTCTTCAATCCTGAAATATACTCGTCCGATTTCCTGACACCTCTTCCTACGATCGTTGACAACGTCATTCAGACTTCGCCCATCGATGTGCGAAGAGGTCTGTATAAAAACATCGTATTGTCCGGTGGTTCGACCTTGTATAAGGACTTCGGACGCCGCCTGCAGCGCGATATCAGGCATTTGGTAGACGCCCGTATCAAGGCTTCTGAAGCACGCAGTGGTGGAGCGAAGAGCGGTGGTCTCGATGTACAGGTCATCACACACAAGAGGCAAAGGCACGGCCCATGGTTCGGAGGTAGCTTGCTGGGTCAGACGCCTGAGTTTAGGAGTTACTGCCATACGAAGGCAGAGTACGATGAGATTGGTCCTAGCATCGTTCGACGCTTCGCACTTCTAGGTGGGCCGGGTAGCACTTAGGTGTACAAGACCGAAAGTACGACTATACAGACGGAGAGAGACCTTGTTGAGCGTGGTTGTGAACATTGCAAAAATCTAAGAATATCAAGCCATATGACCACACATTTGTTCTCATTCTGCCAAGCGTAGGAACAGCGTGCCATCTGAACTTGCCGCCTACAGGCAACCTAGGCAGTGGCTATTTAGGCTCTGAGACTCCGCACTTGCCATGTGGACTTTTTAACAGGCCTTCCAAATTCCAACATTCCCAGTGACATCGCTTACTCCCATAATGGCCTGTTGCCAATGCAAAGCGATGATGAATGGTGAATGTTGGGAAGCGACCCGCTTTCAGACAATGTACAATTACACCTTATATCTAGCCGTCACTGTTCTCTGCAACCTCCTTTGCGCCATTCCCCTCCGTCTTCTCTTTGTCGGATGTTGTCTTCCTACGCAACACAGCAACTCCCTCGACGTGCCCCGTCTGCGGAAAGAAATCAAACCCTCTCAGACTCTCAAGCTCATAACAGCCTTCTCCTGACCCAAACCCGCCATCAACACCCTTCATGCCTCCAACCAGCACACCGATATCTCGCGCTTGTGTATGCACGTTGCAGCTCACGTACACAACCCTCGCAGGGCCATATTGGACAAGTTGACGCAAAAAGGATTCATCGCACCCCTTCCGTGGGGGATCGAGCATGACGACTGTCTCATCTGCAGGTGAAGTAATCGAGGCAAAGAGTTTACTTGCATCTGCGGCGATGAAACGCGCTTGTTCGGTGCTCAATCCATTGAGCTCTGCGTTCTCAGTTGCAGATTTGATACTGGAACTGCTTACATCTATTCCTAGCGAGGATTTAAAGAGGCTCGAAAGGGTAATGGTGAATAATCCTGAGCCAGAATACGCATCAATTAGATAGCTAATCTTGTGTCCAGGCTCCTTTGGCAAGATGTGCTCGCGAATGTACTGCGTAAAGGGAGGCAGAATAGAGTTGTTGTTCTGAAAGAATGAGCCTGCAGGGTTGACGAACTGGAAGTCGTCGATGTACTCGGTGGTACGCGCGTTGGGATCTGTGACGCATGTTTTGCGGTGAATGTGTGGGCCTCGGTCTTCATCCACAGCATCTGGGTCTTCCTTCTCAACAGTGGGGTCATACTTGTCCTTGGGTATGCGTTGAGTGTCCTCCCGGAGGAGAATGGTTGCGCCTTTGTGGTAGGACGAGAGCGTGTCTACAACGCGCTTGCGCTCGCGCTTGTTGCCAGCACGCACGGCAGCGGTGCCGATCGGGCAGTCTTCGATATCCATAGTCATGCGGGTTCCTTTTTTCATGAATCCGATATTAGGGACCTCCTTGAAGGTGCGCTTTATGCCATTGCGGCCATCGCTGCGCCGCGAGTCTGGTGGGCCATCAAAGTGAGGTGTGAGCTTTGTGCGGTATCCGTATTGTAGTGGTGAGCCGATGGTATCACCGATTGCTGGGATGAGCTCAGGCGCGAGGTTAGAGAAGTTCTTGTATGCGCGCTCGACAATGGATTTCTTATGCTGAAGTTGATAGTCGTAGGGCAGCATTTGGAACTGGCATCCGGAACATTGCGAGAAGTAGGGGCATTTGACGAGAGAATCGTCACGGTGTGGAGAGGGCTTGCTAACTTTGACAAAATCTGCCATGGAGTACTTTTCCTTCTCGAAATGCTTGAAGATCTTGGCTGTGACGGTATCACCAGGTGCAGTGAACGGCACAGTGTATACTTGATCAGAATCAGAACCCTCCTGAAATCCAAGGCCATCTCCAGTCGATGAGAGCTCCTTGATGGTAACTTCGATTTCGCTGAACTTTTCTGGAAGTTTCGTGGAGACATCTTTCCCATCTCTTTCCAAGTTGAACTTCTTAATGAGAGCAGTCACGTCTTCCAACAACACTTCTTCCGTGTTTCCGTTTGTCTTCAAGATCTGACTGCCCACAGCATGGCCATTCTTCATCCTCTTATTCTTGAACCTGTAGCTTCCCCGTGACTCTTCCTCGCTCCTCAGTGGAGTCTCAAACTGCCTCTTTGCGCCATTACTCTCGATCGGCGCCACATTGTCAGCTGATGAAGCCATGTTGTATCGTGCAATCTGAAGCCTCTGGCTTGTCCAAAGCGTCCGTAGCGGTCGTGTCAAAGCCCTGGTGAACATGCAGACTCTCCCACGGGTCAAACAAAAAAGTTCATGTTAGTCACTCAGAAGGGAAAGGCGGCGATTGGCTAGCGTTAAGGATGCATGGTTATGTCAGCCATTTTTCGCATTGGAGGTTCGAACTTCACCAACGAGAGGAGGCATTGCAAGACGCGCAGATCTCGCCTTTCACCCCTTGCATCTGCCCAATTGGTCTTGACTGGGACGGTCAATAATACGATGAGTGTCTGCCGGCCTGTGCGATGCCTCTTCGCCAAAGCGTCGACGACAGCACTCCCCAAGCCGACACCGCAGCGCTCTTTCCACTCATCGGCGGCCCGGGCAGCTCGCAAGCGACGGCCACACTATCCCTCAATTAAAGCAGAAGATCTGAAGCAATTGAACGAGTTTGCCGAGGCCGAGTACCCCAAGTACGATACGTCAGAGACGAGTTTGTTGGAAAAGCAGTATACGCCATCGCAGATTGCCGCTATCAAGGCCGCCGAGTCTGCCATTGATGCCCGTGACCTTGTCACTCAGGGCTCGCAACGAACAGATCCATGGCGGTTGCCATACGATGATAATCTAGCGGAGGTAGATCCCGTGACGGATCACGCAGAGAAGCTGAGCGGACAGGACATTCCCGGCAAATTGTCATTCCGCGAGGCCAATGAAGTCGAGCGTGATGCAAACATCGCACGCATTGCTACAGAGCAGCTCGCCAAGATGTATCCCAACGGCATCCCAGAGGGTCAGCTTGACCCTGTGGAACAGCAGAAGCTCCAAGATGCCATGGAGGCCGCCCTCACACAGGCTACCCTCGACCCACGTTCGACATACACAGGCAAGAACCAAGCCGCTATTGATACCCTCGCCGACCCCCGCCATTCCATCATCGCCCCTGACCTGCCACGCCTCGAGAACCGCATGGCCCGCCAGACCCGCCGCATCTCGGCTGAGGAAGAGGAAGACCCGCGCCAGAAGCGTCTGCTGCAGTACATGGGCTGGGACAAGCAGCAGCTGAAGAAGATTAGAACCAAGACTCTTGTTGCCCACAGTGTCACAAATCAGACGCGCATGGGCAAGATCAGGAGCATGTACTACCTGACCATCGCAGGTAACCAGGACGGTTTGCTTGGTGTGGGCGAGGGCAAGAGTGTGGAACCAGAAGAAGGAAGGACGCAGAGTATCATGTCTGCGATTCGCAACATGAAGCCAGTGCCGCGGTACGAGAACAGGACGACGTTTGGAGATCTGGAGAAGAAGGTGGGCGCGACAAAGGTGCAACTCTTTGCTCGACCGCCAGGTATGCACACTCTTATAACAACTGCAGTATCGCGCAGCGACTAATACTTGATAGGTTTCGGTCTCCGCACTCAACACCTCATCTTCGAACTTGCTCGCGCTGCTGGCCTACAGGATCTCGCGGCCAAGACACCGCGCTCACGGAACAAGATGAATGTCATCAAGGCAACATGGGAAGCACTCACAGAGCAGAGATTACCAGACGAGATCGCGCGCGCTAGGGGGAAGAAGCTGGTTGATGTGCGGAAGGTTTACTACGGTGGCAGTGTACATTAAGCATTGAGTGTGTATGATAGAGAGAACTGGGCAAGACTATTGCGAGCGAATACTGTATCATGTGGCTGTTCATTGCATGGGGAAAAGCCGTATAGCATTGTGAGAATTTGTATTATACATCACTTTCGACTCGGGGTATCATATCGTTCCAGAAGCCTCCTGCGTCCTCTTTTCTCTTCTCTCCTCTCACTCGAAGGAACCCATTTCTCAACGAAACGGTTCATTGCCCCCATCCGTCTCCATCACTCTCTTCTTGTCCTTCGCCCGGCTCCTGCTGTCCATTATCCTGAATCTGCTGGTTCAACACAATACTATACACGCTTGCCTTTAACAACGTGAAAACCAAACTCGTTTTTCTCTCCAACCCCCTCAACCCATCCAGTATCGCAGCGCTGGGCTTGTCGCTCAGCTCGCTCAACAGCGCGCTCATCTGCATCCGCCATCAGTATTACACATATCGACCACATGTCTATAAGGAAGAGGGAAGCTGCATACATCGTTCAGGTTCCCAAGCAACCGCGCATACTCATCTAATACTTCTTGTTCCAATGGGGTCAGGCTCTCTTCGTCTTCAAGATCGCCACGGTGCGATGTTGTGGAGGCGTTCAGGTCATGCGCTTCTGCCATGTTCGTTGTCTCCTTGCGTGCCCTTGCTTGTCCTTGATTGCAGCAGCACTCGTGGTATTGTTCGTTGTGTTTTGCCTCGTGCAGTGAAGTGGGAACAAAAGTTGTGAGATGGCTCTGGAGTTGCCGGTCGTACCTAGTGCTTGACGACTGCAGACAGTATCAAAGCTTCTTCTCTTTTATTTTGGGATATCTGGCGAGGTTGAGAGCGGTATAGTTCTGTGCGAGGTTGCTATAGACTGCTGTGTCGTTACGAATACACAAGCCGTCACGGCCAGCGCGGGGAAGACGCGACCTCCGATTGCTCATGCACATAATTCTTGGCAACATCTGCAACAACCACAATTTCAGTCAATCCACGACCACAGATGGTTCATATATCTGCTATTGCTGTCTTTCGTGCACGATAGTTCACCCCCTTCACTCCTACTGGCTCTCATGTTTCCTCCTTCTGGACCTTTTAAAAAATCTCGACAAATAATGAACGCTCCTAATGATATTCAACGCCCAAGAATTTTACAAGATGCTCGATGACTCTTGTCCGCATAGAGTCCTAGGTCAATGCTCCCACAAACGCCGTTGCCGTGAGAAACCCAATGCCGATCAGCCGTAGTAAATGAGTGGAGCTGAGAGTAGCGCATCAAAACGCCTCCCATATCGATATCTATCAAGTAAAATGCAAGTTCCTCTGTCTCGAAATGGCAGCCAAACAACGACTATGACTACCGTAACCCTGAATTCTGTTGTGCGAGGTGGTCGTGGTCAGTTGATCCATGGTGGTCGTCGCCGTCGTGGTGTAGGGTGACGCTGTTGAATTCCTCAAATGGATCTGCGATCTCGCCCATGGGAGTTGCAAGGCCAGAATCCAACGGCACGCCCTTCACCTTCGACGCTCCAATGTCTACGCTCTGGCTCTCCTTGACATTCCTGAAGTTTGGCGTCTCGATTCCATGGCCCTGGTGAGGAATGATAGGGGGTTTCGAGTGGCGCAGCAGCGCCCATTGCGTGGTGCGGAAAAAAGGAGCAGTCTTGATATCGGAAGCACCAGCGCGGGATCCCAGTCGTCGAGTCTCGTCCTTGATCAATAGCTTGCGAATAAGTGACTTACAAAGGCTGCGTGTCGTTAGTATTTCATGAGAGTCATGCACGACGAAGTACCTACTTGGAGACCGGTGGCGCGCCAGAGCCTTCGGGAAAGGGCACCTCATCCCTCAAAATGTTGGCGAAAGTTGCATTCCGGTTCTTGCCCTTGAAAGGCGTTGTTCCGTAAAGCATCTCGTAGATGAGGATACCAAGTGTCCACCAGTCAACAGCACTGGTGTGTCCGCAGCCCTTTATCACTTCAGGAGCAATGTACTCCTCAGTGCCGACAAACGAATTTGTACGGAAGTTGTTAATACACGACTTCGTATCTATCGTTGGCAGGTTGCTAGATGAAGTGCCATTGCGGCCGCTGAGAATCATCGTTGGGCGACCCCCAGGTTCCGACTGTTTCGACAAGTCAAAGTCTGACAACATGATATGGCCAGACTGGTGGAGTAGAATATCTAAGCCCGTTAGCATAAACAATGATGTGAGGCCGGGTGAACGTACTCTCCGGCTTCAGGTCGCGATAGATGAAGCCCATCAGGTGCAAGTATTCCAGAGCAGCCGTAACTTCAGCGGCATAGAAGCGCGCCGCATCCTCGTCCACGCACTTGTTTGGTCGAGTCTGGAGCGCTCTGAAGAACTCACCGCCACTACAGTACTCCATGCAAAGGTAGAGGTGATCTTCTGACTGGAACGAGTGGTACAGAGTAACAATAAAGGGGTGGTTGCTGGTGGCCAGAATTTCCTGCTCGGCAAGGGCACGTTTGATCTTGTTACGCTTAATCATCTCCTTCTTGCTCAACACTGGATCCTGTTAGCATGACCCAGCAGAATCAATGTGTGATATTTACCCTTCATGGCATATAATCTGCTCGACTTCTTCTCCCGCACTAAGTACACCTTGCCAACATCCCCCTTACCAATCAGCTTGATCTTGTCGAAGCTGCCCGGTCCAACTTCCACGTTGCGGACCTTAATCGAGTTGGAGCTATATGTTCTCCGGAAAGCTACCGACTGGCGAATCTGGCCAGGTGTGGGTATGCCCTTGGACGTATCTACGGGCGAAAGATGGTCCGCATCCTGTTGGATTGTCTCCACCATGCTGAGTGTCGACGAGTTAGGGTGCAGCAGAACAGGCTGTTTGGCGAGCTCTGCGGTCTGCGGCCTTTCAGCAGACTTGCCTGAAGAGAAGAGGCCTTGTGCATTGGGGGCGGAAGCTACCCTTCGCAGTTTCCTCGCCAGCTCCTCCTTTCCAGCAGCCGTGGCCTGGTCATTGGCTCCACTGACAGCTTCTACTTTGGTCGTTGGTATGCTTGGTGTGTCAGGTGGGGTGGACGGTACGCTACCTTCATTGTGATGACGGAGAGCGGGGGGACCTTGGTGTTGAAAGTAGGGGTTGGCGTGTGCGGTTGGTGACACAGCATCGTCCAACGGGTTGCCCTCACTCGTGACGGTGGTCGAGCGATTGCGGGAGATGTGTGGCAGAAAGCGGGAATGGCGCGAGCCAGTCTTCTCACCCTTGGGTGTATGCGTGCCATTGCCCTCATCTGAGTGCTTACGCGTTTCAGTGCTGCTGTTGATGCGGAAGAAATTCTTGATGCGCTGCGAGACTTGGCCATCTTTGCCATTGACTGACTTGTTGGTGGATAACGGGTTTCCGGAAAAGGTGCGCTTCTCCGTCATGGTGGTGTTGGTGGACGGATGCGAGGAGCTGAAGAGCTGCGTCATAGCCGGTGGTAGAGGTACGTGGTGCTGCTGCAATCAAGAAGTGCAGCGTCACAGACCCGTGGTTGAGGGAAGGTACGGATGCAGAGGTCGGCGTATGTGTCGTGAGTGGGTCAGTGGGCCATGGCCAACCTGGGTGATGTCGATATCAGGGTTCGCCGGGCGTATGTGGCTGGAGCGCAGCGTTATTGCTGTTGGCTCGAAAGAATGTCGCTCACGGGGCGGCGTGTATGTTGGCGGGAGGAATGCGGACGAGATGGGAGTGCAGCGGTTGGACCTGTCCTTCACTGATAGACGGAGGGTATGAGTGGAGTAAAGTAGTCCTAGTTACAAGGTGCTAGGTGCTAGGTGCTAGGTGCTGGGTGGATGGGCAGGAGGGCAGCCAGAGCCGTGACCGTACCAAAAGTGCAGCGGCGAATGATGGACAAGGAAGTGGGGCCTCTAGAACCCTTGTCAACGATGCTAGGGAAGCGGCGTGTGAAGCTGCACCGGTCGAATAGCAAAGAACAAGCTTGGAATGAGTAGGTGTCGATCCAGTCTGGCAATTGAATAGCTGTTATACTTTTGTCCATGTCGCCCTGTATTTCCAAGCATCATGCGAGCACCATGACGCTGCTTAATGGCTAGTGCATTGTTGCGCCACGAGAAACAAATGTCACTCCGATGCAACACTTATCCGCCATCCGCGCCCATTGCGCCTCGCCAAGCCGCTTTCAACCCATCTCCCCCATGATGACACCAATCTGGATTTATCAGCACAATAGCAGTCGAGTGTCATTGTGCACACCCAGGCTATGCTCATGTCTTGCTCGTGTTGTGTTATTGAATGCTTCCTCTGGCCTTGTGTTCATTTTGTGTCTCATCGTTCACTTGTTACATATAGTGTTCAGTGGCGCTAGTGAGCGAGCGTATCTGCCATCTCATCCGTGGATGGCTCTTCGATGCCAGTCCTATTCAAGAACCCTGCCCTTTGGGGAACGGTATCCACCTCGGAACTTCCCAGTCAAGCTCCGGCTTAGTTATGAACGTGCTCGCGCCGTTATTACAAACCATCCTCACGACTTCATGGAACAGCGTCATACCAACATTGTTTTATTATTATGCTATGCAAAAGGTTGAGTATACCAGCCATATAATCATACAATCCTCAGAAAACTTAACGAGGCGTCGAAAGAACAGGAGGAGGCCGAAGTCTGACTGCAAAGAGACGACTTGAGCTGGTTCCAATTACCTACAACAACCAATACCAATACTCGCATAGTGCGCGACTTTCGAACAACGATGTAAACCTTGTATGTGCAACTTGGAATATCTTGCTGAACACCGTAGGAAAGATGATCGAATGATAAAGCCAATAAACAGAAATTTGGCTGCATGCCAGTGAAGCGAGGTAAACGAGGAGGTGTCGAAACTGGTGCAAAATAGAAGAAATATCGATATTTAAGGTAAACATCGAGAACCTGTCGGGATCGTCGTTTCGAGAGGTCAGTTGCTCAGTGCCGAGCGCCGTTTTTGCGACTCTCTTCCTCGCGATATCCCTCGATCTCGGCCCTCTCAGTTTGCTTAATGTACTCGAAGCGCTCCCTCCACTTCTTTGAGCGTTTAACCTTCTCTTCCGAAGACATGATGCGAGGGTCATCCTTCTTTGAGCGTCTGAACCTATTCGTAACTTGTTCGAGCTTTGCCTTAGCAGGCGAGTGTTCTCCAGACTTCTTGGGTGAACTTGGTCCATTAGCGGGTGAGGATGCAGCTGTGTCCTGTGTAGATCCGGTGAGCTTTGATGGCGAAGAAGCCATCTTCTGCTTGCCTTTGCCCCCAGATGGCTTGAAGCAGGATGCGCCCATCTCTTCGGCATCGATGGAAGTCGGGGCAGCCGTGGACATGGCAGGACGACTCACAGGCGAACGTCGGTCATCGAATTTGGATTCCATGACCAAGTCAGCAAGATCATCCATAGCACCATCTAGGCCTGACACGCGGTGGTTAGCGAAAGGCCGAGATGCAGGCATGTTGTTTCCACCATAACCACCGGGACCGATTTCCTTGTGAACAGGGTAGAAACGCTGCATCGTCTGAGGAGTCGTGTTTGTACGGCTGGCGAGCTGATTTCCGGAGAACTGACGGCCGAAGCCCATGTTCGCCACTTGCGAGTCCAAACGGGGTGCAATACCTTTCTCTAATGTTTTGTTCGCCTCATTCTCAGGACTCGGATACGGCGAGATATGTCTGTAACCATTGGACAGTCTTTCGGGGAACAAACCGGCAGGATTCGGGTACTTCGCGCTCAGATCATTGAGCTGGCGCGAATCTTGGGTGAAGTCATTGCCTTGTGGGAAGGATGCTGGGGCATTTCGAATGGTGCCCTGTGGACTGTAGGCAGAGTCTCGACGGGAGGCTATAGTTCCATTACCCTGACTCGTACGCACATTCTCCTGGCTGCCCACTGGAGCCTCGTTGCGGTTGAACGTCATGCTAATAGCGGAATCGTGAGGTGTAGAGCTAGCAACGAGACCATGTAGCGATGGTGTACGGGAACCGGTTGCTTGTGGATGTGAGTCGCGAGCAGATGTACTGCTGCGCCGGTTGTTCAACGAATCCGCCAGGAAAGTCAAAAGACCCTGAATGTACCCTTGCAGCACTTCGGTGCTGTCAGGCATTCCGACATGATCATATCCGGCTTGAAAGCCCTCCTGGTAGGTGGAAGGTATGTGTGCTACGGCTTTGGGCATAGAGAAGGGCCATATTTCCTCCGTTGCTGTCCGTTGCTGAGATTGGCTCCGAGTAAGCATGGTGTTGCTGGAGGTGGTGTGTAGGCTGTTACACACTTGTAGAGCTCGACCCTCTGTAGTGGTAGGAACTTGACTAGAAACCTCTTGTTTGGGAGCTGTAATGGAAGGTGGCTTTCCGAATGCCTCTGGCCACGACCCGATCTTTGGTGCGGGTTCATTGTTCCTCGATCGGCCTGTATTGTCCTCGTTCCAGGGACTGGCGGGCCAGCTCTTTTCTGGGGTAGCCGGAACAGCCGCGTTCTCGTCACGGTTTGGCTGGGTTGCACTGGCCGTAGGAGCTACGCGAGTGGATGAATGTTCGTGAGTGTTCGTGGGGAAGAAGTCAGTGGTGTCCACGCTTGACAGACCTAGGCTTATGGGACAAGGTACGTTCTGGCTGTTTCTCCGACTCAGTACCTTGTTGCTGACGCCAGGGCGATCGCTTATTTGGTGAAGGAGTAGGAGGAACAGTTCCCTTGGCAGAGCCATTTTTTGGTTCATACGTTGGACTCTTCGGATCGAGAGCGGACGAGGCTTGCTTTCTGGACTCCTCGTGAGGTGGTTTGATCTCGATAGCACGTGAGCGTCGGTTCATGGAACCAGGAGAGTGAGGATGCATGTTCACAGGAGGTGGAACGAATGGCGCCGGTTCCACGGTTGGGAAGCTTGGGAAGGTACCGAAAGGTGGTGGATACATCATCATCGGTGCGTACGGGTTTGTCGTAGGGAAGCCGTACATGGACTGAGCCATCGGCTGCTGGTACGGAGGCATGAATGATGACAAAGAGGCCGATGCTGCCATGGCACCGACTGCGTCTGCAGAAGCATTCTGCTGAGTAACGGTCGCAGTTGCAGTCGCAGGATCGGACTCAAGGGCCGAGATTTGCTTGCGCAACGCATCGAGCTCGACAATCAGGTTCCTCTTCTTCTCAATCATACTTGTTCGCCAGGCTTCAGTCTGATGGCCTGACTGTAGCACCTCAGTCTGCTCGACAGTGCGAAGCTCTTGCTTCTTTACGGCCTGCTGGGCCTTCAGTGTTGGCAGGTCTAGTCCGGCAAACGGTGTCTGAGAGCTGGCACGCGGTGGGCCGAACGATAGTCCCGGGGGAGCACCCTGCTGCGTTGACAGTGCAGCGACGTCTGCGGGCTGTTTGGCAATTGTCTCATTGGCCACGGGAGCTGCTGCAGGCATAGTAGAACTACTGTTGACGGCAGGAAGCGCGAACATACGATCACCGACAACAACGATAGGCTGACCACCAACGACCTCAATACGAGCCGTTGCGTTTGAAGGTGGTTGCGATTGTGCTGCCATGAAGTTCCCGGGTGTAGCGCGCAGAGCCTGAGGGTTGTAGATGTTGAAACTGGGTCGAGTACCCAATGGTGGGAGATCTCCAGGAACGATGCGACCTCCTGCTGTCACTCGTAAACCAGGAGGGCTACCGTGTTCCTTGAGGAGCCTCTCGGCTTTGCCACGCTTGACCGAAGGAGAAGGAGAAGGTCGCTTGTAAGTGGTTGTAGGGGCAATCGCCGGAACAACCTCTGGCGTGACCTCGCGAGGTGCCTCGGGTGCAGACGTGCTTGGCACAAATGGTCGCAAGCTTCTGTTAGATCTGCGACCGATCAATTGCGCAGACGCAGAAGGACGTAGGACGTGTTCTGGTAGATGGCTTAGCGTTGATACAACGTCAAGCACGAAATAATTGGGAGAAAAATGTGTTCAACAGTGAGGAGTAGAAGTTTTGTTGTAAGCGAGATAGATCGCCAGGGGGGCGGTGTGCGGAAGCAGAGGTGTAGGCCGGTGAGGTGAACAGTGAAGGGTGAAAGGTAAGTCCATGCTTACCTTTGATGACGTCCTCATCAGCAAACTTGTCCAGCGACACAGCTGATTCCGATACCGAGTCGCGTAGAGCGAGAAGCTCCTCCACCTTGTATGCAGGGGCCATGACGGACGAATTGTCACCCTATGTTAGTGTATCGTGGGTTGGTACGTTGGTAACCGTGTCAGGTTTGGCTGTCTACGAAGCAGTCGATGTCGGTTCAGACGAGCAAGATGTGAAATGGTGTGATGCGAATATCCTAAAGTGCTTATCAGTGACAACTCACCTCTTGGAAAGTTTCAGTGAGACTAGAGAATGGACGGAGAACGATGATGATGATGATGATGACAACATACCTCAAAGCTGATCTAAGGGAGGGGGGTGCAAAGCGAACAACGAGTGGCAGCTATCCAAAAAGCCGAAGAACAGCAATGCGAAAGAAGACGGACAAGAAGATGGAAGACGAATGAGTGTGTTGAGATGGAGGAGGGAAGAAGCAGAATGCTCGAGGTTATGACCTGCATCCTGATGCACCTCCCTCGAATGTTACGCAGTGAACGTGCTGTACAGGAAAGGGCAGTCGAGACGGAACAGCCAGAAGAAGGACAGATGGTGGAGATCGAGCAAGTGGGGATGTGAGCGGGCGCAACTGCTTCAGACATAGTCAAGGAATGCGAAATAAGAAGGCACACCATGTGCTCAGCCTCACGGTGGCTCTCAACCTCATCTTGCTCGCTGGGCCCCTTAAGAGACGTGATAGCATAGCCAGAAACTTAAGAAGATCCGAAAAAAAATGAGAAACAAGATTGAACTCATCTACGCTTTCTATGCATCTTCATAAATCAGATACGTATTGAGAGATTGTGCTCCCTTTGTGGACACCTTCGCTATGCAGAATAAAAACAGGTGTGTCAACACTGAAGAAGTATTACAAGAGATAATTTTGAAGCGTGAATCTCGGATCAGATGCATAACGAAGGTTCATCTCCTACGGTTGGTGCGCGTAGTTGGCGCAGGCTCGAATGCGTCGTCGTCGTCAGAGATCTCATCATCGCTCTACAATATTAATTAGTCTCGGACATTGTGGCTTATTCAGTATTGTTACTCACAGGTTCAGCAGCTCTCTTCCTTCGCGATGCAGTGCTTCGTACAGGCTGACTACGTTGTGTGGAAGGCTGGGAGAAGTCCAACGTTGTCTGTTTGCTCGCCGCTGGCGCTCTCGTCCGAGCAGGCGCTGATGTCTTCTTGACCGGCGACTTCGCCCGTGCTGGTACCTTTGCTGCCGGTGCAGTCTTCTTTGCAGGTGCCTTCTTTGTTGGCTTCACAAATAGATCTTCTGCACTCTCTTCGTCATCCTCGCTGATCATGATTGCGTCCCCATCCTCATCCTCTTCTTCTTCCTCCGCAATTTTCCTTTTCCCACGCGTGCCCTTGGCAGCTGAGGCTGTCTTTCTTATCGTTGCTGTTCGACGGGTGGCTTCGGTAGCCTTTGTGCGACCGCGTGCAGCAGGCTTTCGTGTTGGTATGGAACCCAGATCGTCGTCGTTGTTCTCAGTCTCATTATTTGAACGGATGAGAGCTCCAGGCTGGTCATTCCATGGCCCGTCCTCTTCACTATCCCATGTGACTGGTTTCGGTTTAGCCTTTGATTTGGACGTTTTTTTCAGCTGGCCAGAGGCAAAAAGATCTTCGAGTTGCGATCTATATTGCTCCATTTCGTTTACGATTTCGGACTCGTCGACCTCATTTGCGTCCATCAGATGTTTAAGTTGGTTGTTGAGGCTCTCGTTCACAAACTGCTCCATGGCATGCTTGTCGTCTTTGTTGACAAACTGCGACACGGCATCTCCAAATGAGTTTTGTGGCAGGATAGTCAACGATTGAGCTGTGAGGAACTCCTTGACGAGTTTGTCTACTCCCACGGTACTCAGCGTGATCTCTGCCATGACCTTATCGTCTGGCATTTCTGCATTGTTTTTCAGTGTACCTTTGTTTCGATTAGAATATGAAGGATATCGGGAGGAGTGTGTACCTACGAGCGGAGGTCTTTTTCTTGCGATGAAACTGAACAATGTCGTTTACATTGGCGACACGATCCATGAACCGGTTCGAGAAGCGCTGAGGGTTTTCAACATTGAATTCGCCCGGTTGAGGGGCTGTGTACTCCACGCGCAATCGTACTAGAGGCCGGGGAACCTCTATCTCCTCGTTCTCATCGCGATCATCCTGAAGTTCGAGCCATTCCCTTTTAGCTTCTTCGATGAGATCTTCGACAATCTGATTCAGGTATTGTGTTATCTTAGCACGGTTGTCTGTCACACGCCATAGCTCTTTCTCCTTGATCTCTTTCTCCTCTGCCAGCACAATCTCCTTCATAATGAAGGGACGGACTGATTTCAACCGTATACTTTCTGATGTAAACTCCTTCCCAGTAATGCTTAGTATGGCGACGTGCTTAGGAACAGCTTCTCCAGGCATCAGAGATGTGGCCACCGATGAGCCTGGCTGCATGACGTGGAAGCCCATTTCAGGGTTATAGCGCGGATCAATTAGACACTCATGTTCGTGGCCCCAGACAACAAGGTCCATGAAATCGGGTAAGAAGTTTTCTGGCAAGTAGCTCGTTGGTGTATACGCATGGTGGTTCTGGTGAACACTCATGATGTTGAACCACTCGTCTTTCTGTGTGCCAGGTTGGAAAAACGTCCAAATCAAAGGCTAAACCGAAACCAGTCACATGGGATAGTGAAGAGGACGGGCCATGGAATGACCAGCCTGGAGCTCT
>Ga0181465_100197_pt1 | contig 20513 bp, 18 predicted proteins | sample InSIn3gowninarea_FD_119076 | JGI IMG/M metagenome (GOLD analysis project Ga0181465, IMG submission 119076) | Clean room microbial communities from NASA Spacecraft Assembly Facility at Jet Propulsion Laboratory, Pasadena, California, USA -... ... | reverse complement strand
AGCCTCTAGATCTCTAGATTTCCTTAGGAGGCTCGCGAACGTAGCTGCGTTCACTTGTTGGGGTGCGTTCCTGTTTACAACGCCTTCGTTACACCTTACCTAAATGCCCTTTGAGTGGATAAATAAGCTCCTTTTAGCTGGAGCTATCGTCACGTCTAGGTGGTCTATCCACCCTTTGCCTAGGACGACGTCTTCGTCCATGTAGTTAATCACATATGCGTAGGCGACCTCTTGGTGGCCGTGCATATTAAACTCAAATCGAGAGACCTTATTGATCTTCGACAACTTCCCGTTAATTCCTTTGATTAGCTGGGGGGCAACCGAGAAGCGCTTAAGGCGGCTTCGGCGAGCGAACTTCCTACTGACTAGTGCGTAACACAGACAACCGCTGTCTATTAACGCGGTTGCGTTGTTTACCGTATCCACGATTAGGTGTGCCGTAAGCGGCTTCGTGTTCATGTGCTTTTGTTGAAACTAGTTCCATTCGCTACGTGTTCGCCGATCTATCTTTAGTGGCTCCGAGCCGAGACTCTGGTTCGGAGCTACTCTTTTTCTGAGTCTTCCGAATTGCTACTATCCTCTGTCTCCGCATGACACCTACAGGTAGGCGAAGGCTCGCGCTGAGCTGCTCTGCTCACCTTGGTGTTCCTTGGCTTGACACCCTTCCTACAGTGCCTAGCTATATGTCCTTTCTTGCCGCACGAGTAGCACTCTATCTGATCACTGTTTAGTTTCCTGTCTCTCGTGCTTGCCTTACTGACTTTCGTCGGCTCCTAGTCTATGTTCTCGGGCGGAGAAGGAGTTCTCGTACTGTTTTGGTCAACTTGTTAGTAGGAGTTATGGTTATGGTGAGCGCTGAACTCCTTTCGACTACGAGTAGCCATATTTACTCAGTACAGGTTGTCCGAGACACGAGTCGCTTCACGTGCGAATTCTTCGAACGATAGGTCCTCCCTTGCGAGGATTAAGGCCTTCTAAACCTCTACGCTCAATCCTTTAGAGAACATACTCTTCTTCTGCGCATCGCTAATCCGTACCTCTGCCTGGAGTTCTAATTGATTAAACTCTATGTGGTAATCTCGAATTGAACGTTTTCCTTGTCGCAGGTTCGAGAGTTGGTCTAGTGCTTTAGCTTTTAGGTGCGGGTCGTCGTACTGCTGGTTGAGGAAACTCCACAAGTCCTTAATAGAGCTGTATTCTTGGTGCTGTTCTGCCCAGGGGAGGATAACGTCTGAAGCTCGTTTAGAACAACGGCTGACTACGTACGCGATCTTCATCCTGTCAGGTGTACCCTGGTAGTCGTTGTACAGCTTCGCCTTAGTCTTGTATCTAAAGGCAGAGTACTTAGACCTGTCCCCGTCGAACAGCTCTGGATGAGGGTACTTCGTCCTCGTGGTGTGTTCTGTTAGCGGTGTTCCTAGCCCTAATTGGCTCTTAGACGACTGCGGGGTTGATTGGGAACTCTGTTGTTCTAAGGCTTCTAACCGAGCGGTTATTGGGGTGAGTAGTTGGACTAGTTGGGCTATTATCTCGGCCGTAGCATTCTGAGGGGTCTTTGGTGAGCTCCTAGGTGACCCTTTCTTTCCCGCTACGCTTTTTACTCTCCGCGCAATCTCGTTAATTATTGGCGTTATCGCAGCTTCTTTCTATCCGTTATTCCTAAGCATCTGAGCGATACTCTGCTCTATACTATATGCCTAAACCGTACTGATGGTGTAGGGTTAGGTTGCCCCCAGGGGCGAAAAACGAAAGCTGCCCCCAGGGGCAAGGAACGAAGAAGGCTGTTATCGAGAGCAAGCAACGAAAGCTGCCATTAAGAGCAAGGAATGAAAGCTGCCCCCGGGGCAAAAACCAAAGCTGCCCCCGGGGCAAGAACCAAAGCTGCCCCCGGGGGCAAGAACCAAAGCTGCCCCCGGGGGCAAGAACCAAAGCTGCCCCCGGGGGCAAGAACCAAAGCTGCCCCCGGGGGCAAGAACCAAAGCTGCCCCCGGGGGCAAGAGCCAAAGCTGCCCCCGGGGGCAAGAGCCAAAGCTGCCCCCGGGGGCAAGAACCAAAGCTGCCCCTGGGGGCAAAGAGGTCTGTGCGAGTAGTCTCGTGCTTTTAACCTACTTATAACCCTATTAGCAACTTACAGCTTTTCTTATAAACAATCTTTTTCTAGAGACACTGCTTTGCGTCCACTCTCTACTTTCAACTACAGCGATACTGCAATGAAGCGCAAGGGCGAGAACGTCTGTACTACAACCGAAAAAAGGCAACGTACGGCTGTGAAGGAGATAAGGGAAGCAGACTGCGTGTACGATCGAGCTGCGCCGTACCTACTAGTAACAGCCAGATTTCCAATCGATGCGCTCACCTCAGAATGGAGTATCGGGGTCAATAGACCTATTGACCAAGCCCACAAGCGTCGCCTCCGCCAGATTTTCGATGAGGCAGGCGTTCTTCGGCGAGATACAAGCCACCGATTGCAGGTTGCTTGTTCTAAAGCGCAAGTGCAGCAGATGCTAGACTACCTGAAAGAGGAGGGCCAGGCGCAGACGACGGCCACTGCAACCGAGAGCGCGGAGGGGGATTCAAAGTGGCCGTCGTTCGAAGGATAGGGAAGCATCATTAGAGAGAGGGCGGAACTTATCGCAGGCCACCATCGGGTGGAAGCTTTCAAGGAGTATCTTCGACTTCGTGAGTTGCCAGAGGAGGAGCGATGGTGGGTGTGCAGCATCTACGACAAAGGTTTCAGCCCCCCGCACGTGCCAGGCAGGCCAAGAAGCTAACTCAAGAGACAGACACGCTACCGCCCCACCTGCGCATCCAGCTTCGGGCCAATCGGGAAGATATCACCCTCCCTGACAACCATGGTCAGATTTGGACGGAGCTAGCCACCCTGTCGTCTAGGGATAATCGGCTGTTCTAAGGTTCAAACAGGGCTGTCGAGCAGGAGATGCTAGAGCAACTCCAGCTTAGCAGTCGAGTAAAGTTCCCAGTCCGACGGCTAGTTACGCTATGGAGGAACTTAAGCTGGAGATCAACTATTACGCGATGGTGTCGCACTTCTATTGGGCAGGCGACGTTCAATATCTCTACGTTTGAGTGGATGGCAAGCTGCAGGATAGATGATGTAAGTGCAACCTGCATGACAACGTACTCTGCACACCCGCACTAAGCAACACGCTAGTATTGGTTTTCTGCACTTGATGAGGTTATGGAGATAACCTCGAAAATCCAAGGCCAGTGTGGCGTAGATGTTCCACTACCTGAGTGGAACAAGCTAGCTAGCTTGCCGGGAGAGCGAAGTGTACACAACGTGCAAGAACTCTTCTACCCTGGTCTTGAGTCTGAGGTAGAACCCCAGCCCTCCAGCACGCGTCAACACAACTTCTTCCCTAACCTTAGCGATAATGCGTACTTTGCCCTGTACCACTTTGTGCTTTTAGAGCCAGCTTGTCTGTTCCTCGACATCCAGACGCTTCTAAAAACTACTAAGCAGGAAGGAAAGCTAATGAGCATCGTTATGTCTTATGTGAGCCAGTGGGTAAACAAAGATCCTACTAAGGTTTTAGACCGCGACAATAACAAGCCTTCGCTGCGAGTAGATCTAATTCCCGCACTGCGAGCCAAGTACGGCGACAAGGCCGATAAGAAATCTCGCGTCCTTGAGCAGAGAATCCTAAACAACGTGCGTACGAACGTAAACGAATTCACTAGCATTACGCTGGAGCACTATCTCTACGAGTATCTAGGCGCGGACGGCGACGCCTACGGTGCACGCTTTGGGCATAAGGTGTGGAGAGACGTGCTGTCTCTTGTCACCAGCTTTGCAGGGCCGACACTACAGCACAAGTACACCGTCGACCTACTTCTAGAGGACACCCGCAAGATAAGCCTACCTGCTATCACGCAGACTGCGCGGGATCTCATCTATCAGATCCCAGAAATTGCAAACCATCCAGCGCTTCAGTCTACAACAGCAGCTAAGCAGCTACTTACGATACTGCAGCCAGTAATTGCTCAATAGATTTCTAAGCAATGTGCAGACGAGCCCGACCGTCGCAGCGAAGATAGACAACTATCTCCTATCCTTCTAGTGGACGAGCGGTGCGAGGAGCGTGAGCTTAGCCACGCCACTATAGAAGAGCAGGCATCAGCGGCAGTGCGGGAGCGTATGCTTCTGCCTAGGATTTTGGAAAGACTAAACCCGCACGAATCTATCAAAGAGCCAGCTACCGCTCTATCACGAAAGCGCTAGTTGGCAGTGACGTCAGACGCAGGAACCTCGCTGAGTACTGAAGTGCAGGACCAAGGGCTACTTCACGCTAGCATGACAGGGCTAGACACGCTTCGAAGACAACACCGTCATAAGAGGGCAATAGGCCAGGAAAGCGCTCAAGTGCATTCTGCGTCTCCAACCACAGACTCTTATCACGCTACGAATCCGTTACCCTCCCCCTCCTCACGCACGCGTACCGGCCAAGGACACTGGAGAAAGTCAGCCTCGGCGAGACCCCGGAAATAGCAATAGCCATGAAACTCAAACCCCGCTGTCAAAGCCCCACGCTACTGTCTAGCTCCGGGCCTATTATAATTACAGTCAGCGCTAGTATACATAGAGCATACACACAGTGTCACATCGTAGTGTTCTGGGACGTTCATTCCCCCTATAGCCTGCCCCTGGGGGCAGGCGGATCGAATCGGATCCTAGTATCTGTTCCTGTAGGCGATTGCTTTACCTCCTCTTGTTACGAGGGTACCTTAGTAGGTAGAGGTTCTACTATGGATTTTGAACCCTTTGACAATGAATTTTTGAACCAAAGTCCACTTCCTGACCTATGGCCGAGTTCGCCGCCTGCTGCCACTGCTATTCCACTGACAAATGAGCCGGAGAGCCACGATAGTCTTGACGACAATTCCGAAGACGACGATGGGCTCTATGACCATGCGTCACCAGGCGAATGCAGGGACGACTGCAGCGAGGGCGGCTTTAGTGATGAGGAACAAGTAGTTGAGGCGGCAGAGCAGTACTGTTGGAAGATTGATCACGGGAAAGGAGACCACAAGTTCAAAGGTATGTTTTTGTGTATCCAAGCGTAAACGGCGACTAACGACGCAGTAGCGCAGGACTTCGTTACAGCGACAGAGAGCCCCTCTTTCAACGGTAGCCAGGCCATCGACATGCTCCAGAGGCGATACACTATTAATTACGGAAGCAAGAAGGCTGGCTCCCGAGCCGCTGCGTTAGAGGACGAGTTTATCCCGTCGTTCTTCCTCGATCTTCTTATCATTGTTGGACGGCCGCTCAAGCCAATCACTCGGCTGTCTAGCCGCTTTTTTGACAACATGACCATTAGCTTTAGGAACTGGCGGGCTCCCTACAGCAACAAGCACATCCACGGCCTGTCGTTTGACTTGGAGCACCGCACCTTCCGGCTGGCTACGGCGGCCACGCGGGAGTCTTGGTTCATCGTGATGCACCCTGTCGTCAACGCACCTGAAGAGCTTCTGTCGAGAAGCGAACGTCGAAAACGCCGCGAGAAGTCGTCCCGATGTAGCGCGCTACAGGTCCACCACGCCCAGTTTCTCGCTTCCTACATTAAGCAGGTTTTCCTTATAGGCGAGCTATTAGGGGAGGGCGTAGAGCCGTCTTGGAGATTGGACGGCAAAAACACGCAAAAGATCACCTTCAATAAATGGACGACGTTTCAAGAGGCGTTTATGCTAGGCTGGGCAGAGTACGTGACCCAGAACACGCGGGAACCATTCTGGACGGAGAATCAGCCAGCATTCCATGCGTACGACTACGGGGCGAACATTGAAATCGACGTAGCCGACCAGCTGCGGGCCGTACCAAAAGAGACCCGACTCCGGCCTGTCGACGAAGACTCTGACTCGGAGGAAGAGGCGGCGGAGATAGGAGGCAGCGCAGGGTATAACGAGTCATCCCGTGGCAGTACACCGGCAGCTAGCTACGACTACCAGGAACTATTTGTGGGTGGGCTGCATCAGCTTCGAACGGAGCTGGAGGACAAGTACGTCCTAGATCATATCGAAACGGTCTCTTATGCTCTAGCAGTGGACATTAATTGTTTAGACGGACATTCCCCCGACTTAGACTGCAAGCCAGCGCGCTGTCTCCTCGCTGACCGCAACTTTGTTCTGCGAGAGTACCGAGGGCCACGAGACTTCACCTTCTACCCTCTTGCCTTCCACCCAGCCTACGGGAATTTTTCGTCTCTGCAGCCGCCCGCGTTCCTAATGGACAATCTTCTTGCCGTTATGCAGGAGAACATGAGCTACCAGCACAACGGAGCAGGCGTGTTAAGCTACGGATACTTCCAGGCATACTCGAATATCAAAAGAAGTATTCGGCATGGGCCTGACGACCTGCTTGCCACCAAGGGCGTGGCAACCGCTGCTCTAGCGCTGCCTTACCGCGACGGGAACTTATCAGCCCGTGTAGCTGCGAAGCGCGATCGTCTACTACAGCATTTGCGTGGACAATCCACTCCTGACAACCCGGCGTCGTCTAGGCCCTTTGCCCGCGAAGCACAGCGAATTCAGACAGCCCTACTCGAGGAAGAGTTTGCCTTTAGGATGGAACAAGTGCTCTCTATACAGGTCTCGAGGTTATCGAGTGACAAGCGGAGTTTCTCAACTGTGCTCCAACCCATCTTCCAGCTGATGCGTCTCTTTCTAGAAGAACCGCAATGCTACGCCCATCTCTTCCGATCCTTCCGCCCGCTGGTGTTTCCAGGCGTCCTGGCATCCTTTGCGACCTTGTTCGCGCAGGCTATCGACCATATCTATGCACACTTTGAGGCTACTGGCTCTATAGGACTGGGTGTCGCACTAGCAGAAGGGGTGTCCGCCCTAGATCGCCTTGGCAGCTACTGCTTCACTGGATTCCCGAAACCCTTACTTCGCTCCGTGCTGCAGCCGCTAGGGACGATAGATAGCATTGAACAGGGTGGGTGGCCGTTCCTCGATCCCCGCATGCTTAACCTGCAAGGCGCCGGGAATCTGAGCCTAGCTCCATGGCCTCGACAGGAGAACGGACGGCCGATTATGATGCACATAGCCTCCATCGCTTTCCACTACGGGCCAGAGGTTGCCGCTACCCATTACAGTGAGGTGTGGTTCAAGGAGCTTGGCGGGCTAGGGGTGCAAGGGCCGTCAAGTGCGGCTAGGTTTCTCGAAGACGTGCTACAAGAACTGTGGAAGCCGCAAATGATTGCCTTCATCGTGCACCAGTTCCATCGAGGCTTAAACAAGGGTGCTCGAAGCCACGGAGCGAGCGACGGCCAGGGGAGGTTGCAATAGTTAGAAGAACAGCGAGAACGAGTGAGGCTATGGGCACAAAGCGAAGAACCCTTCTCTTAGGAGTGCGTCAAGCTCGTATTGTATAGTTAGTTGCTAGGCTGCTAACAGGGCGTAGAGAGTACGAGTCGATCTTCTCGGTCCTCCTGTCGCAAGAGCATGTCCCAAAAGCGGCTGTATCGCGCAGAACGCGACGCGATTTCGCACAAGAGCTATACGATAGCTGTATGCCAAACGACCGGTCAGCAGGTAGATTGTTTCGCTCCCAAAACGCGACTTGGTTTTCCGTGCTCCGCGCCGCTGTGCGACATACTGGAGCGAAGGCGATAAACAAGGAGCATTGGATCGGGGCTATCACAGTGGCTATGCTCGCATGTCGCATCGAGTGTCTGCCAGGCTCGTATCAGTCGAGGCTTAGCTATCGCAGAGTCGTTCGGCTGGTAGGCTCCGCTCCCTTGGCGTTAGCGATAGCAGCAAGACCTAGCAGCCTCAAGCGCGCAGCGATTAAGGCGGAGCATCGAGCTAAGCGGCCGTCTTTGGGAAAGAGCGTGATTGACTTTGACTGCGCGATACCCTTTAACGCAATACCGCAGCTTGTAGAGGACAGATTCCAGCAACACAAGAAGGTGTTTAGGTTAGGCAACAAGGCTATACTAGAGCACTACCAGACAGCGCGGCAGTGCCTAGCAGAAAGCTTAGGGGACCCAGTATGTGATGTTATGCTTATGTTAGTGTTGACTATAGCGTCCTCTTCAGTAACACCTACTGTACTGCCTAAAGCGCAGGAGTTTAGCGCAGGACCAAAGAAAGACAATTCCCTGTTTGCAGCCAACCTAGTAACAAGAATGCTTTAGTTTTTCCGACCTGAGTGTTTTCCGTAGGATTCGGATGGTGGTGTAGTGCTTCGGGTATCAGAGATGACAAAGAAGATTAGTAAGGGTTCACTAAAGAGACACTTTCTCCCTAACTAGACAACGTAGCTGACGAGGTACTACTTGGTATAGAGCATAAGGGCGTAAGCAATCGATTACTTCGAGAACTACGTTGGGTTCAGGTTGTGCGTGATAATCGAGATAGTCCGCGGAACAGCGATCTGGTGCTGCAGAGGCAGGGGGAGCTTCTGCGTATGCGTCGAGAGTTAGTGAGATTACGCAATGACGCAGTCGGCTTTATTAGATTAGTGTTCCGTAGCTATGATAGTATATGGGTAGAGCGATGTAGTGCGATTGTAAAAGAAAAGTAAGATAATTAAAAGTAGAGGGGGAAGTGTAAAGGTAGATGAATAGGTCTAAAGACGCAGGTACAAGGTAGAAGGCAGTAGGGGAGAGGAATATATACTATGTGTCACGGCGCTGGCTAAGGAAGAGGTAGAAAGATAGGGCAGAGACGTTTGCACTACTCTTTTAGTACTAAAAGCTCTATCTAAGACAACAGTTGCACGCTAGAATAACTCGCTAAGCCTTTGTAGTACCCTCTTCGGCTACAACCATTGGATAGATGCTCCTAATGTTCCAGCGAGCCACTTAATAAAATCAGCGTCGCCTACGCCCACCAACTCTCTACCGTATGTTTTCCCAGCCGGACAAGGAAAGCCCTAGCCAAGAGTAGGGAACCCGGATACCCAAGTTGCTGCGCCACCGCGCTGCGCAGTCATACGACCAAGATGCTGGTCCCTTAGGTTGCCTAAAGGCCAAGAAGACGTGCTGCCAGTGGCAGGGGCAAGGGAGGTAAACACATCCAACTGTCCAGTACCAGAGACCTTTACTAATGCATTAGAAGCAAGGTCGAAGTGGAAGCTACACGTCTTGCCTTCAGACTCTAGAGGAAAGTCAAAGGTAAGGAGAGTAGTAATGTCAGTCGTTTTGCCATCCTTGAAGATCTTGCCGTTGGTCGTGTTGTAACAGACTGCGCCTGTCCAGACCTCGTACAGGGAGTTAACTCTAGGCTTAATAATGTTAGAGCCTGTAGGGTTACCGCATAGTGTGTTTACTAGTAGAGTTGGGCAGGAATTGTAGCAGTCGGGCGGAGGCGGGCAGGAAGTATTGCAGCTGGGCGGAGGCGGACACGGAAGCTTGCATAGCTAAGGAGTGGGAGTTGCACTGCTGCAACTTGTAGAAGAAGAAACTAAAGTTGTGCAGCTAGTAGGAGTAGAGAGATACGTGTTGGTTGGTAGAGCAGAGGTGAAGCTAACGGCAGCGAGAGCGACGGCAGAGGTAGAGAAGCGCATAGCGAGAGCTAAGGCAAGGTTTGTATTAGGAAGATTGTGTAAATAAAGCTGTAGGCGTAGAAAGCTGTGCGATGATAGATCTGCATAGCAGATTGTGTGTAGTATATGTAGTTGGATATAGCTAGCTTGTTTCCTTTCCTAGCTCTGTAAATAGAACACGGCTAAGGTTAACTAGGCGTAGGCGTAGCACAGCCACGAGGCTAAAGTAGCACAGTAAAAGATTGAAAGAGAAAAAGCAGCGAGGTAAGACGTCTTGTTTTGGTACTGTGACGTAGAGAGGCTTATAATTAGGGTATAGTCACGTGTGCGGCTAATGAGCGGTAGTTACATGTGTAGCTAAAGCTGGCAGGCTAAGAAAAGGGTCAGCCGCAGTTAACTGTGCCTATAGCGACTCTTAGATAGTAGGAATTCCGTAGTTACGACGGGCCTATTAAAATAAGTTACTAACATTGCGAGCTTACTTGCAAGCAAAAAAGAAGGCGAGCTACAGGTCTTAGACAGTTAAAGACAGAAATACAGGGTCTAGTGTTAGGGAAAGAGGATCGTAGATAGAAGGTGTCTAGTAGTTAGACAGGTTAAGAGAGGGTTAGATTGTGAACGAGTTAAGCAGATAATGTACTTTGAGTTACTGTTCGGCTTACGAGCGAAAATACCGAAAAGTGCCGTAGTAAACTAACTTTGCAGCTTAATAAGGAGGAGTATAGTTCTAAGTAGGGCCTACATAGCTTAATGGATAAGCTAACAAATTAAAGGAGCAGACACAGGGGTTTTAGATATCGCTAGAGAGGGAAGGGAGTGAAGAGGAATCTTGTTTATGTGTGTTACGATTAGATCTAGGGGACACCTAGGGATTAGTGTCAGGCCTAGCTAACGATATATACTATTGTCAAGCAATAGAGTCTTTATAGATACGAGATGCACCGCGATAGTGGAAGTAGAGGTATATTGCCTTGTAAGACTAGAGACGAACCGCTGTCGAGCCACAACAGCGGTAAGGTAGGCTAATATACTGCGATTGCTTGGCATACCGGCCCGAACGGGCCCGGAGTAACCTAGTGCCTGACAACTATCCTGCACCCTAATTAGTAGTTTACTAATCATACGTACCTTTTTGGTTGCATAGCGTAGTAGTGTAGGGCTGCGTTCTTAACAATTAGTATAAGTACTGTAAAGGATCGTGCAGCAGAGTAGAAGGATTGCGGCACAGCAACTATGCTGCAATTACGTGTCTGCTGTTTAAGGAGCTATAGAGTTAAGAAAAGCTACTAGACTAGGGAGGAGAGATAATAGGGTTAGGAAAGGATTGTTAGAAGGCAGCGCTAAAATACTAGACTATGCAAGTAAAAGGTAGGTATAATTCGTAAGCTAGGTACTAAGGTAAAGGGTAGTGTATATTGTTAGGTAGTGTAAGGGGCTACGCCTAAGTACCACAAGAGGCTACGCCGAAGAATTTCCCGCTTATCTATCTTTGTATTAGCGTACGGAGGATAAATACCGTACGAGGAGGACGCTACTCTTCTTTTCCTTATCCTTCTTCTTCTGTACATAGGAGCAAATGCATACTCGTTAGCAGGCCTCTTTCCGCCCATAACAGGTAGGGGTAAGAAGAATGTAGTAGGATTTATTAGATTCGCGTTGTAGAGATATACTAGTATGTAGATATAGAGTTGTAGTGTAGATAGTGTTAATGCGTACGGGGTTACGAGGATAGTAAGATAGAGAGGAAAAATGTGAGGGGTAGTTATAGGCAATAGTATTTGCTTTACACTAGAAGAGAATAGTAGGGGAAAGGTCTGTATTACTACACTAGGTAGGGAGGTCGTAAGAATAATTCTTGCCTATCTCCTAACGCGCAGGGCGCTAGTTATAAGCAGGTTGTTACACGGGGTTAGGCTATACTTCTCTAAGCTCGGTCCGTACTAAGGCGAGGTAGACTAAAGCGGTAAGCCGTGCGGTTTGTCTGGCGATTCGGGTGGAAAAGAGTTATCGAAGTTAACCAAAGGTAAAGACAATCCAATTCTATATGCGATAGAATAACTAGTTGACAATCTGTGTAAGAGATAAACTATTTGAGTTGACCACAACGAGTGTAATAATGAAATCCAACACATTCTTATACCCATTGCCTTAGGTCCTGTCCTCCCTGGCCTCCCTTGGAATCATCCCTCCATGGGAGGTTTGGGAGGACGTGGCCTCCCATAATCCTCTGGCCTCCCTTTCTTGGCGGGAAGCCGGCTCTTGGCGGGAGGCCAAGTCACGTGATCATTGCCCCGCGTTGATCATTACCTTCTGACGTGGACCCTGGTTGGCCTTCAACCCTTAGTCCCCCGTCGAGGAGAGAATCCTTCTTGTTACTTGTAACACAGGTCTAGAGACTAAGGCGCAAGGGAGAAAAGCAAACATGTTGGAACCATAATCGTCCTCGTCGCTCTACCTCTGCCGTGCTGTGTTAGAAAAAAGAAGGATAGGAAGTAAAGATATAGGTTAAGGTAGTATTACTATAGTTGTAGAATTAGGTAGAGATTAAGGTTAGAGAGTATATAGTTTTATTAAAGTACAGAAAGTAAATAACAAGAGTAGGAAGAAAATGTAGGTAAAGCTTTATAGTGTTGCTCTAAGGTAAGTGTATATAGATTGTAATGTATTTGCTAGTTTAGATAGTCTAAACAACTAGAGTACCCTAAACAACTAGAGTACCCTCTAAACAACTAGAGTACCCTAAACAGCTAGAGTACCCTAAACAACTAGAGTACCTTACACAACTAGGGGGACCTAGGCAAGTAACGTAGACCTGTACGAGAAAGGAAAAGAGTAAAAGCGTACGACCCTAACCCAGGGCGTTAAGTCGACTCAGCCCTATCCCAGGGCTGCAACTGGAGTCAGGTGTTACAAGTAACACGAAGGATTCTCTCCTTGACAGGAGAAGCGGGTTGAAGGTCAACCACCTCCACGTCAGAAAGTAATGATCTGCGCGGGGCGCGCTAGATCACGTGACTTGGCCTCCCGCCAAGACAGGGCATCCGGGATGCCAGTGCATATAGGGATGCCAGCGTCCTCCCTGACCTCCCGCTAAGATGGGATGTTAGGGAAGACAGGACTAAAGGCAATGGGTATAAGAATGTGTTGGATTTCATTATTACACTCGTTGTGGTCAACTCAAATAGTTCATCTCTTACACAGATTGTTAACTAGTTATTCTATCGCATATAGAATTGGATTGTCTTTACCTTTGGTTAACTTCGATAACTCTTTTCCACCCGAATCGCCAGACAAACCGCACGGCTTACCGCTTTAGTCTACCTCGCCTTAGTACGGACCGAGCTTCGAGAAGTATAGCCTAACCCCGTGTAACATCAGGGCTCCCTCCAGTTTTGGGCGTGCTTAAATATTCAATTTGCGTGCGTAGATCTCATCACATCGTGCTGACTCCAGTAAACTTGAAGTAGCTGGTCCAGTTAGGTTCCTGTAACTTAATTTGTCTAGGATTCGAGTATGTTAATTAGCACATTAAGTTGTATGCTCTAACTAACTTATAGCCCCGTAGCATGCGTGGTTAATTTCGTTAGGGTTTCGTGTTAGGGGTTGGGGTAAGGTTGGTGAGGTTGGGAAAACCCAAGCGACCAGGTTTGGAGACGTTCCGAGATAGCGACTAGCGATCACGAACATTAACTACGCGTGTAGTCGTATTACATATACAGGAGGTAAGACGCGTCCACAAACGCAATATATATTATGCAGACCGTACTGGAGTGTAGTGAAATTAAAACAATTATCGGTAACCCGCAGTTTGCCCCGCACAACCCAGTGTCGCCAATTGTCAGCATTTATCTACAGTTTACCGTTTAGTAGTCATCATAACAGAGGATAGCGTTGCAGGTAAGTATTTTAAGCATTTAGTTGAGTACGCGTTGGCAATTTGCAAAGAGTGTAGACACGGCGTTTTGCCCAGCCAGGTCAAGAGCCATTTGCAGCGTCATCGTGTCAGCCGCAAGCAAGCCGAGTTAGCAGCAGAAGACGTGAGCAGTTAGGCCAGATTAATTCAATATGCCGGAGAGTTAGAAGTGCCGAGCCAGGCCATCCAGGCCATACATTAGTTGCCGGTGTACGCGGACGGGTCGATGTGTCAGGTAGACGCAGACCATTGCCGTCAGATATTCTGAAGCGCAGAGGCAATGAGGAAGCATTGGCTGAAGGCCCACAATTAGTCAGTAGCAGGAAAAGGAGGTCGTCTGAGCCAGGTAGAGAAGGTAGAGATACAAGAGCGCATCAGCAAGGGTTGCAAGAGGATCCATTGCCAGCGGCTGTTAGTCCAGGGCCCGGGGTCGCAGTATTTTGAGGTTCACCAGCCCGACGACAGCGGCCCAGACGTCGTTCCAGATGGCGATGCCGCATGGGCGCAGGTAGGCGAGCAGATGGCCAAGGCGTGGGCCAACATCGAGACCCGGGCGCAGAACACTATCCAGGAGGGCGAGCGAGACGAGGTGAACCCGTGGCTGGAGCGGACGCAGTGGCTGCCGTATTTGGTCGGCATAGAGCGGCCGGAGTTGATAGCGTGCATCGAAGAGCCCGTGGCCGAGCTCGACCCCAGAGGCAGGCATGGAGACGAGCAGCGGGCCGAGCCCGTGGAGGCGGCGATGTAGGCGGCAATGGATGGGTTGGCGCGGTTCAGTCAAGCGTCCGTCATCTACCAGATCGGCGTGTTCGTGCGGTTGGAGGCGATCCGAACAGAGAAGCACTAGACGCGGTTCCAGCCGTTGCAGCCGTACGTGGACCAGAAGTCGATTGGCGATCACATACGACCGTGGCAGCAGATGTTGATGTTTTTCGCGCGGACGCAGCGCGAGCACGCGTGGAAGAGCCCAAAGTATCGATTTACACGCCGGCAGCGTGAGGCATGGGAGTCGTTGGTCGAAGAGACAAAGAGAATTGCAGGAGAGGAGGAGGAGGAGGAAGAAGAGATGGAGGTAGAAGAGGTAGAGGACGAGATCATGGCAGACGACGTCGACGAGATGGAGACAGAGGAGGACAGAACCGCCGAGGGCATCAGCGAGCCAGAGACATTGTCGAGCATCCAGAAGGCGTGTTTAGAGTTTTGCATCGCATTGTTAAGCCAGTCCATCACGCGTAAAGAGTACGACAGCCCGTTGGTGTGCGCGTTAGCCATTTTAGGCGTGAAGGAGAACGGATGGAAAGGCGCCGAGCAGTATCCGCCCGTTTTGTCGGCCGTCATCAAGGTGGCGCGGTTCATGGTCGTGCAGCAGGCGTTGGAGTTGTCGGGTCCGTTAGACGAGGACGAGTTCGACAGCGACAGCGCGTACGAAAGCGACGACAGCAGCAACCCGCCCCGACGCCGGCGCAAAGGATGTTTACAGTTCGTGCAGGAGATGATGGACCAGTTCATGGTGCGCGGCAGCCACAGCCCGATGCAGTGGATGTTGGATTTGCGGACGTACGGGTTGAAGATCCATTACAACACGACGTCACGCGGCCATGTCGAGTGGGTTGGGCGGGACGAGTTGTTGTATAAGAGTTTGCAGTTCAGCATAGCGCAGTTCCGCGGCATAGTGCACGGGTTAGCGACAGAGAGTCGGCGGTTAATAATGGACGAGTTGTTGTTTGGCAACAGCAGGGCCGCCGAGCCCATCCCCAGTGTGCCGTGGGACAGTTTGCGCGACAACCCGACCGACGAGCGGCCCAGGTAGAATTTTTTGAAGGACCATCGCACCCGCATGCCCGTCGATAGAGAGAGGTAGTTGTTCCAGCGGGTAGGGCAGGACGCCGCCATCAGGGACAGATTCATGAAGCGGGGGACCCGTTTAGGCATTAACACGCAAGAGGTGGAGCGGTACATAGATCGAGTAGTTGCGTTCCAGGAGAAGTTGATTGTGTTAACGCACATGGCGGGCGGACAGCCGGCGAGAGGCCCAGAGATCATGAGCATCCGGCACAGCAACACAGTCAAGGGCGGGCACCGCAACATATTCATCGAGGACGGCATAGTCGTGTTCGTCACGCGGTACCACAAGGGATACAGCGTGAGCGGCGACGTCAAAATCATCCACCAGTATTTGCCGCGCGAGGTAGGCGAGTTGTTAGTGTATTACATGTGGTTAGTGTTGCCGTTCCAGCAGCGACTAGAGGCGATAGTGTAAGAGAAGGAGGTGATATCGTCGCACATGTGGCCGGCAGACCCAAGCGGTCGCAAGTAGACGAGCGACCGGTTCAGAGAGGCGTTAAAACGCAAGAGTAGGATCGGATTAGGGTTGGAATTGACAATTCCAGCGTATCGCGAGATCGCCATTGGCATCAGCCGGCGGTTTTTGCGCGGGTCCACCGCGTTTCGAGCAGACGAGGGAGACGAAAACGAGGAGTGGAACGAGGAGAACACGTGGTCAGCCATTGCAGACATGCAAGCAGGGCACACGGTGCACATCGCGGGCATGATATACGCACGAGGCATCATAGAACAGGCAGGGGCAGTAGCAGACAAGAGGCAGCAGTTCCGTATGTCGAGCACGGATTAGCACCGGTTTTTGGGGTTCCAAGTAGGGGTAGCGGACGACGACGGGTGCAAGAAGCGCAAGCGGGCCCCGTTCGAGAGCGAGGCAGACGAGGCGAGGATGGATCGGTGGGGCCGGTTAAGGAAGATGGACACGGCCGCGCAGTTGCAGCGGATAATAGGCAAGGCAGCCAAGTTTCGCGGCGTGCAGAAAGAGGCCATCGACGCCATCGTTGCCGGCAAGAGTCACGTAGTGGCAGTGATGCCGACCAAGGCAGGCAAGAGCATGTTGTTTATGTTACCAGCATAGGCCGAGCAGGGCGGTACGACGGTAGTCGTAGTGCCGTTAATCGCGTTGCGGGGAGACATAATGCGGCGATGCAGGAAGTTAGGCATATCGTGCGCCGAGTGGGACAGCCGCCGCCCGCCAGACGCAGCCGCAGTCATGTTAGTAACGCCCGAATCAGCGGTTAGGGAAGAGTTCGCGACGTTTTTTGAACCGGTTGCGAGCAACGCGGCAGTTGGACCAGATCGTAATCAACGAGTGCCACATCGTGTTAAACCGCCAGTATGATTTCCGCAAAGAGATGCAGAAGTTGGGCAAGTTGGCATCTGCCAAGACGCAGATGGTAATGTTAACAGCAACATTGCCGCCGAGCGAGGAGGACGAGTTGTTCCGACGGATGTACGTCGAGCGAGATAAGGTCGATTTGTTCCGAGCAGAAACCGCAAGGACGAACGTGGCGTACCGCGTGATTAGGGTAGGCAAGGCGGCGAAGAAGAAGGAAGTGGAAGAGATAGTGTTAGGCATGGTGCGGCAGAAGTTGCGCAAGCATAAGACGGGCAAGGTTGTGGTGTACAGCAATTCGGTGCCGAAGGTCAAGGAGTTAGCGAAGAAGTTAGATTGTCACGCATACCATTACAAGGCCGTAGGCAAAGCAAGCATGTTAGAAGAATTTGCCGCGGGCAAGAAGCGGGTGATAGTAGCAACAAGCGCGTTAGGGATAGGCGTCGATATACCAGACATCCGGTGCATTATACACATCGATTAGCCGTTCACCGTGTTAGATTACGCACAGGAAAGTAGCCGTGCAGGACGAGACGGGTTGCGCAGCGAGGCGGTCATAATTGTGCAGGAAGGAGAGCAGCGGGCAGCCGAGGACAAGCAGGCGGAGGTGGAGCAGCAGCTAGTGCGAGCGTACGTAGAAGGCATAGACGAGACAGCCACGTGCAGGCGGGTGGTGTTGGACAGGTATTTGGACAGGCGAGAGAAAGAGCGGGTGGTGTGCGAAGAGGGAGAGGAGAAGTGTGACGTGTGCAGAGGAGCAGACAGTAAGGAAGAAGACGAGGAAGAGAGCGAGGAGGACGAGGGAGGCAGCAGCAACGAAGAGGATACGGACACGGTCGAGGCAGAGCGAGAGGAGGCACGGCGGGTGTTCGAGCAGCAGCAGCAAGCACGACGCGGCCCACGACAGACGTTAATACAGCAGCAGCAGCAAGAGTTCGCCGACGTAGAGTAGTTGCGCAGGCAGTTGGCGTGGTGGACGAAGCGGTGTAGGATATGCGAGGTGGCGGGCGAGGGACAGAGTGGGCACGACGTGCGGCGGTGTTAGAGGCCGGAGAGCGTGCAGGCAAAGGAGATGATTAAGGCGGTGGAGGAGAAGATGCGGTTCAAGGAGTATTCGGGTTGTTTTTGGTGTGGAGTACCGCAGAAGGTGTGCAACCAATAGGAAGACAACGGACGCGGACGGTATCAGAGGGCAGAGGGAAGGGATTGTCAATATCAAGGGGTGTTAGTAGGAGGGTTGTTGGGATTGGTGTACAGGCAGACTGGTCATCAATCAACTTGAACTCAATCTGATTGATTGATTGATTGAGTTCGTCAATCAACTTCAACTCAACTTAGGATAGTTAGAACTCAACTCCAACTCAACTTGGTAACATAAAGTTGATTGATTGATTGAGTTTAGGTTGTGTTTAAAATATATTGCAAGACTATTTTTTATTATCGAAGGGTAGTTGCAGGTTGTACTCTGTTTAGCTTAGACTCTCTCCTTATCGATAACCTACTTAGTAAGCACCATTAGCGCGTCACGTCGCGACTTGACACAACAACTCCTACTAACAGCTACCTCACTAATACCGCCAACCTTCACGCCTACCTCTACATATAATGAGCGAAAGTCTTCCTAAGGCGATTGAGAAAACAGCTGCCTGCGCAGATAATACGTGCCTACCTCTAGTAGCTACCTCCGTATACCCTAAGGTCGACGCGCCCGAAGTCTATGACGACTCTGACCTTCTACCTCTCGAGGTATCTGATATCGACGACGATACATACGATGGCCTGAATTGGAAGAGAGTACCTCATTTACAGAAACGGCCTTATGAACACGCGCGCGGGTCTAAACCAAGCTGGATATATCTGTACGGCTGGCCAGTCTGGCATCGGGGGCAGCAGAAGAAGTACTGGCTTTGTAAACACTGCCACACAGCTAAGAAAATAAGTGGAGAATACAACGTTCATCTCTCTACTAGCTCTGCAGCAAGCCACCTAGCACAGATCAAGCCTGGTCACGGCTACGATAAACTAGGCAAGATCACAAAAACCCCAGCTGGTCAAACATCAATACTCGCTGTTATGCAGGCCAGTGGGACTGAGGTATCTCAGGACGTAGCCAACGAGCTGGCAAGAAGCTTTAACCGTAGTAAGTTTCTCCAGGCAATTACTCGCTGGATTGCAGACGACAACCAGTCTCTTCGGGCGATTGAAAACCCCTCCTTCCGCGCGCTAATTAAGGCTGCCAATCCGCTGGCTGAGTCGGTGTTGTGGAAGAGCCATGTTTCCCTTCGCGATCATATTATTGCCGAATATGAGGCGTTCATACCAGCTGTCGTGGACTACCTCCATAAAGCAACTAGTCTTATCCACTTCTCCTTTGACAATTGGACGTCGACAGGCAACAAGAGAGCTATCACGGGAATCTGCGTACATCACCTTAACGAGGCTGCTAAGCCAGTAGACTACCTGCTTGGCCTACCCGTGCTGCACGGAAAACACTCTGGCGCGAATATTGGCTCTCTTGTATCCGACACGCTTACAACCTTTGAGATTGATAAAGAACACGTGGGCTACTTTGTTTTAGACAACGCTGCGAACAATGATGTCGCAGTAGAGTTCCTCGCAGAAGATCTCAGTTTCTATGCGCCTCATCGCCGGTTACGCTGTACATGCCACATTCTCAACCTCGCTGCGCAAGAGATTATATGGGGTCGGGATAAGGACTCTTTTGAAAACAAGGGGCTCAATATCAATGTAAGCTACCTCGCTGTGTAGTACTTACTCCGCTAACACGTACACAGGAAGAAGAGGAGTTTATGGCTGAGTGGCGACAGTTCGGTCCTATTGCTGTACTCTTTGACGCGATTACCTCTGCTACATCATCGCCACAGAACCGAGAGCTATTTCTGAGGCTTCAAGAAGCTGATGCAAAGCACCGTAAGGAGCCGTTTAAGCCAAGAGAACTTGTTAAGCCTGTCAAGACACGCTGGAATTCCTATTACGATTGTTTCGATCGCGCATGCGAGCTCCACACAGCGCTTGACGCCTACATGCAACTCAAAATAGAGGAATACCAAGTCGCTGCAGCTAGAATAGAGTAGATGTCAAGGGCTAGTTGGGAGAGAACCGGGTATCGAGAGCGCGTAACCAGCCAATAGTTGATTGGGTGCCTTGCGAGAGGGTCGTCTTCCGCCAAAGGCGCCTCGCGCTTCCAAATATCATACTCATCGTCCATTGTGCTGGCTACCTGCTTTTGGCCTGCCTTGATAGAGCTCCGAAGGAAGTCATCCCGCCCTAACGCTCTACCAACGCGCTGGCGCTTATGCGGTCGCGCGGCTCCCTCAGACGACGACGGCCTACTAGCTTTTGCAGCTACCTTATCCTTGTGTGACCTCCATAATCGTGAGAAGGACTGGTAGCCTTGCTCCAACCAGTCCTTGAATGGATGAGGACCCTCTATATCTTCGTTATGGTCGTCTGGTACTTTCCATAGGTCTTCAAGCGTGTATTTGTACGTGGGGTGGAGTATGGTTGCTGCAAAGTAGATAGGGGAGTCTCCAAGCTTGTCGTAGTACTCGGAGAGCTTTGCGTGGGCGTTGTTAACGTTCGTCTTGAGATGATAATCTGGCGCGTTGGGGTCTTCATAATCAATACTCTGTAGTCTCTCTTTTTGAGATTCAAGTTGCGCAAGTAGCCATTCAAAGGTAATAAGAACCTCCCAAATAGCACCATGGCTACCAGAAGCGCCTCTGCCCTGCAGTAACATGGTAGCCTCTTTGAACGGCTCAAGCAGCTGCTTATACTCAGTTATCGTTGCCCAATCCTTTGCGTGCATTCCTCCTTCTTGAATAAACTTGCGTGGCTGCTCGCGTGGCTCTTTCCGGCGAGTAGCTGCAGCGACTTGGTATTCCTCTATT
>Ga0181465_100192_pt1 | contig 20615 bp, 21 predicted proteins | sample InSIn3gowninarea_FD_119076 | JGI IMG/M metagenome (GOLD analysis project Ga0181465, IMG submission 119076) | Clean room microbial communities from NASA Spacecraft Assembly Facility at Jet Propulsion Laboratory, Pasadena, California, USA -... ... | reverse complement strand
GTCAACTTGTTAACTAATTTTTCCATTGTATTCAACATAACATCAAACTTGACATCTGATGAAGAAGAGGATTCATCTTTAATTTATACTTTCCTCTTGGTCCTCATTTTTTCCTTTTTGGCAAGAAAATTAGTTTCCACTCTAATGAAATTATTTTGCATGGATTATATTGTAGCAGGGTTTATTTCTTTTAACTCAAAAGAAAATTCTACATTGAATGCATTAGGATAATGAGTTTTATGTTAACCATACTTTCAATGAGTGAGTATAAGCAAAATAAAGATAGTAACAACTCCTTTGACAAGTTTTAGAAATAAGAGAGTAGCAAAATATCTAAATCAGAGAAAAATAGGTAATAAATACTTGAATAAATGAATTTGGAGCACACATGTATGAATTCCAACTCAAAAATTTTGTATTCAAATATTTAAGAACATATAAAACTCATAAAACAAACAAGGATTCATAAACACGTGAATTTTACCACTTGCTCACATAAAGCTATTGTATAATAATATATGATCACACACACATAGTACACAAGAAGGATTTTTACAAAAAATACCAACACTTGCTTATTACTGAATTAGAGTCTTTATAGAGTACATACAAAACTATAACCAAGCTTTTAGAAAAACCTTTAATTACAATGTCCAAAAATAGATAAGTATATATCTACTTAAAGCTACATACATTACATTGTTCAATCATAAATCCAAAATAAAAATATTATGTATCTGAAGGTCATGTTATTGTTTGAGAACTGGCTAAAACTAAGGATCAACCTGAAGACTAATATCTGACCAAAATTTTCTGAAAAATCATTTCTTTATTATCATGCTCAATGCGGTAATTTCTCCCTTAACATTTGGTCTTGATCCACAAAAAAGATATCTAGAAAGTATATCCTTCCTTCAAAGTTGTATTCACTCTACCATGCTTCTTGTTACCTTCAAAAATAGCTTTTTCCCCCAACACTAATGGATTCACTAGCACATCTAAAATCGGGAGAAAAATTGGGATCGCTAATGGAACTGTCCGCGCTTCATAAAAACAAAGACAAAATCGTGCTAACAATATAATTGTTAGGACTCATGCAAAATGAAGAGAAAAAACACTTACAAGTTGACAATCAACGCTCCATCAAAATATCCCCAAAAATTGCTGACAGAATAAAACATTTTTCTATAAAATTTTAGTTGGGTCTGCTAGCTGCCTCTAACAAAATTTCAATCTCACTTTGCCTCTTCTTCCTAGATTTCATGGTTTTTGTAGCAAGTTTCTTATTTTGACCCTTAGGCTTCCTAAAACTTGTAGGATTTTCTTTGTTTATGATCAGATCTTTTTGAGGTTTATCATCTACCTCAATGACTTGTTTTTCTAAGCTAGGGTTTTCTTTAAGCTTTAATTTTAGCCTAAGTTTGTTCAGTGGTCTAGTATGTCACCTTACCCCTCCATATATCTCAACTAAAGTAGATTCCCTCTCAGCTTCTATTTTCTCTATCTTAGGCTCAACAACTTCAACCTCTGTTTCCTCTATTGGTTTAATGGTTTCATTCTTTTCAGGAGATGGCATCTTAGAAGAAGACAAGTTCTTCTTTTCCTGGAGTCTTCCACTTATTCTCACATAAACCCTTTCCATTTCAGGGACTAGAGGAGGAGGATGTTATATCATCGCACTTTTCTTTTGGCTTCTAGTTTGAACAAATGAAGTCCCCTGCTCTAAGGTCTAAGATATTTCAACAATTTTCATGTTTATTTTCCTTCTGTTAGTGACCTTAGGTTTTGTTAACATGGGCTCTAGAAAATCCCCCCAAAAAGGAAAAAATGAGGACCAAGAGGAAAGTATAAATTAAAGATGAATCCTCTTCTTCATCAGATGTCAAGTTTGATGTTATGTTGAATACAATGGAAAAATTAGTTAACAAGTTGACTCCTCCTAGGGTTGAGCCTTAGCCTCAAGTCCAAAACTCTAATTTTAGGAGACCTCAAGGCCCTCAAATTAGCCAAAGAGACTGTAAAGTCCTGAAGACCAATAGGCTATAAGACCTCCTTTCCCTAAGAGTTTTGTCGATGAAGATCCAATTGAGGAAGAAGATAAAAAAAATTAATTGCTTTGATGATGAAGAAACTTGGATGTTTTTGACTAAAGAAGAGCATGATAAATCCATTGAGTCTATAGAAGAAGAAGATACCATTCAATTGATGTTTGATTCAAAAATCTATCAACAAGGTTACAATAATACAGTGGTTGATTTTCAGAGATAATACAACCTTAGGGGTAAAATTTTTCTAATTAAAACATCCACCATTGAAACCCGTAGCAAGCCCCAGCAACAGGCTGAGCCTAAAAGTGACATACTTGGGAAGGTTGATGACCCAAAAAATGATGCTCCAAAAAGGGTGGATGATGCTGAGAAGGAGGTGAAAGAGGTAGAGAAGGCTCATGTATCATTCAATTTAGAGAATGAAATTAGTAAAATAAATATTCCTGTCCCTTTTTTCTAGACTATTGAAGAATGAGCAGTATAGGAAACAAATCATTAAAATGGTGAAGGGTTCAAAGTCTGATTAGATAAATATCAATGCACAATATTCTCTCAGTATAAATGATGATGCTCCTGAGTTTATATTCAGTCCTCATGTAACTAGTGTAAATGGTGACGTTCCTCCTTTATATGTTAGTTTAAATATCCTTGACATGATCCTTCATAATGCCATGCTAGACTTTGGAGCATCACAACTTGATGCCTAACTCAGTCATGGACAATTTAGGACTTGGAGTTTTCAAGACCTGCAAATATTTGTTTTCCTTTGATTCAATAAAGGTTGAGCTCTTGGGACTAATCAAAGATATTATGGTAAATATGACCCAAGTTCCTACAAAAAATATTGTTATGGATGTGGCAGTAGCGGATATCCCACCTAGGTTTGGCATGTTGCTTTCACGATCTTAGTCAGCTAGGTTGGGAGGCACCCTATAGATGGATGTGTCTTATGCATCCATCCTAGTGTTTGGAGTACTCATAATACTTTATGAGGAGGTAAAAATGAAGTATCTAATGAGTAGCAAGGCTGAACTAGAGAATTATACTCTTTATGCGGTTGGCACTAATATCAATTCTTAATTTTTTTATAACGATTAATGCTTTGAAGAGGAGAATCGACAAAAAATTCAAGATGAAGTCCAAGAGGAAAAAGTACAGTCAACTGAAGATAATGGGATATGGAGTATGCACTTTGATGGTTCCAATTGCAAGGATGGTTCAGGGATAGGTATCTATATTATTCCACCAGATCTTAGTAGCTAGCTGCACTCCTTCAAATTGTACTTTGAATGCACCACCAACATTGTAGAGTATGAGGCTCTAATCATTGGATTAAATTTGCTAAGGGAAGATAAAGAAAAAAGGGTTTGTTACTTCATAGATTCAGAGTCGGTTGTGAAGCAAGTCTTTGGCACATATCAAACCAAACATCTGAGGAGGAGGGCTTATCAAAATGAGGTATGGGATATGTTTGACAATTTATTTTTAGAACATAAAATTTATGCTATTTCTAGGGAAGAAAATTCCATAACATATTCCCTAGCTACTACTACTAGTGCTTTTAAAATTCCCATTTATCTGAATAGAAAATATGAGATTAATGTAAATCATAGGCCCTCTATCCCAAACAACATCAAGCATTGGTAGGTTTTTTAAGACGACCAATAGATTTAGAGATTCTTAGAGTCGACCGATGAATTTGAAAATACCTTTATTTATCAGAATGAAGATGAGGAACTAGATTTGAATGCAGAATCATATGTTTTTATGAATGCTATAGTTGGACGAGAAATTATTCAGCTAAGCAACAATTTTATTCCTAGAGAATTGGTTCCTCTAGAAATATTATTTGATAGCAATGATGTAGCTGTAAAACCTAGGATTCAGCCAAGTGATAATGAGTTGGAGGATTACAATTTTGGAAGACACTAAGGTAGTTAAGGTTTCCAATTATTTGAAAAAAGATCAGAAGCAACAATATGTAGAATTGTTGAAAGAGTTTTCAGATGTGTTTTCCTGGAGGTATGAAGATTTAAAGGTTTATTAGAAAAACACCATTCAACACACTACCCAACTCAGGGAGAATGAGAAGCCTTTAAACCATAAGCTCATAAGGATTAATCCCAGGTTGTTGACATTGATGAAGAAGGAAGTTAAGAGATTACTTGCTGCTAAGATTATTATGCCATTAAGATTTTATAATTGGGTTGCTAATCTAGTTCCGGTTAGGAAAAAGGGTGGAGAAATTAGAATTTGTGTATATTTCACAAATTTTAATAATATTTACTTGAAATACAACTAACTGTTGCCAAATATGGAATATATATTGCAGAAAGTAGTTGGGACTACAAGGATTTCCATGCTTGAAGATTTTTCCGGATATAACGAAATATTGGTAAATCAGAGAGATCAAGACAATACAACATTCACTACACCATGGGGCACTTTAATCCAATCCAAAATGCCTTTTGGGCCAATGAATGTTGGAGAAACATTTCAAATGGAAATGGACATAACATTCGCAGAAGAAAAAGTAAATTTGTAGTGGTTTATCTAGATGACATAACAATTTTCTCACCATCAGATTTGGATCACCTAAAACATCTTAGATTTTTTTTCTAAAGTGCTAAAAATTCGACATCTCTCTCAATCCAAAGAAGTCACACTTTGCTATGCAGGAGCGTAGATTATTAGGTCACATAATTTCTAAAGATGAAATTAAAATTGATCTAGACAAATTGCAACAATAAAAAATCTAGATCTGCCTAGAGGTAAAAAGGAAAAACAGTCTCTCCTTGGTAAGGTAAATTTTCTGAGGAGATTTGTTCCAAATTTTGTAGAAATTTTAAAGGTAATTACCAATATGCTAAAAAAGGGTAGCGAAATTAAAAGGACGGTTCTAACTAGAGAATACTTTGAGTGAATTAAGCATGCATTAATACAGACACCTGTTTTAATAGGACTAGATTTCTCAAAGGAATTTCTAATTTTTTTTCTTTGCATCTAAACATACTATCTATGGAGTATTATTGTAGAAAAATAGTGACAACCAAGAGCACCTTATTTCTTTCTTTAACAGATCATTAAGGGATGCAAAATTGAAGTACAATATCGTGGAGAAACAAGAATTTGCGCTTGTTAATCCATTGAAAGACTTTAGAGTATATATTTTTCATTCTCATGTTAAAGCTTTTGTCCCTAACAATGTAGTTAAGGATACTTTAAGTTAGTCTCATAGTGATGGAAGAAGAGGTAAGTGGATCACTAAGATATTGGAATATGACTTAGAAATTATTCCACCAAAGCTGATTAAAGGCTAGGGATTCACAAAGATGATGACATATATAAGGGTCGACTCCTTTGGTATATATTTCTTATCAATATGTTTGAATGAAATAGATAACAGGATGAGTTTAAAAGTGTATGATGAACTAAAACAATGGCCATGGTAAAGTGATATAATCTACATTCTACATAATTTTGAAGCTCCGCCAGGGATAGCCAAAACCCGAGCAAGATTTTTGAAAATGAAACCAAATAAATACTATTTTCTTGATGGATATTTATACTGGAAGGATACATTAGGAATTATCCTAAATTGTTTGATTTAAAGTGAAGCAAAGAAGGTTGTAAAGGAATTACATCAGGGTGTTTTTGGAGGACACCATTATTAGAAAGCTATAGCACATAAGATCCTCATAGCAGGTTTTTATTCATCAACTTTATTTTCAGATGTTCATAAGGAAGTCACAACTTGTTTCAAATGTCCTATCTTTGAAGGAAAAGGTAAGCTATTATCATTAGCACTCAATCCTATCTCAGTGGAAACCTCGTTTCAGCAATGGAGATTGGACTTCATTAGAGAGATTCACCCAACTTCTTCAGATCTTCATAAGTGGATTTTGTCTGCCATAGATTACTTCACAAAGTTGATTGAGACAATTCCAACCAAGAAAGCTACAAACGATGTGGTAATTCAATTTAGAGGATATATTCTCTAGATTTGGCTGCCCAAGGAAGATTATAATAGACAATGCTCAAACCTTCAAATTCCATAAGATGATCAAATTCTGCGAGGATTATAATGTCAAATTGGGCCATTCTACAAATTAATATGCCTAGTGAAATGGCTTGGTAGAGTCATCTAATAAATTCCTAATCAGAATTATTAAGAAGTTGTTGGAGGACAACAAAATAACCTGACATACTAAATTGAAATTTTCTTTATGGGAAGACATAATTAGTACCAAAAGATCAATCGATACTTCATCATTTCAAATAGTTTATGGTACTGAAGCATTTTTTCCAATTTCCTTGAGTATATTGGTAACAAGAATTTTGTAGGAGCATGATTCATAACCTAACGAATTTCAGAGAAGAATCAATCAACTTATTAAAGATGAAGAATTGAGATAACAAGTATACAATCAAGTAGAGTTGTTTCAGGACAAATTGAAGAAGGTGTTTGATAAAAAGGTGAAAATAGATAATTTTAAAATTCAAGATATGGTATTGAAATGAGATGATAGGATTGAAGATAAAGGGAAGCATGAGGAATTTGATCATCTTTGGAAAGGCCCCTATAAAATAGCTGCATTTCGTGGTAAGAATGCATTCATTCTGGAGGATTTATAGGGTGAAATCATCAGTAGAGGCCTAGTAAATGGGAATTTTATGAAACCTTACTTGTCTTGAAAGAGAAATGTTCATTTTACATTTGGACATATCCATTTTATTTTCAAAGAAATTGCAGGTGTGGACAACACTTGAAAGGATATGAAGCCTAGAGTGAAGGCCCTAAGATCTTGACAATTGTTTGTCAATGTTTGATTTGAAGTTTCAGTATAATATTTAAGTTTTATTTCATGTCAATAAAATAATTACTTGAAGTAGTGGCACAAAATAAAGAGTTGGCCCAATGGATCAGGCGTTGGAGCAACGAGTTATTTGCCACCTCACAGGGAGGACAACATCCCCACTGGAGCCAACTATTATATCAGTTTTGCTTCATAGTTTTAAGTTCAATAGTGTGATTTTTTATTATTCAAAAACTTTTAAGGTGATGACAATGGGATTGGCAGCACCAGTTGCAAAATTTTGAATAAAGGCGTTGGCATATGGATTATCAATGCTAATTTTTAAATTTGTCGAATAAAAGCATTGACAACTGGATTATTAGAATCAATTCTTAATTTTTTTTTTTGTCGAAATCAAAGTGTGATAAATCACAAATCAACAAAGGAGCGGGTCCTCGATCAAATGAGTGTTGGATAAACCAATGGTGGAATGTTGTGTCATGATTTCACCTTGGATTATTTCCTCCGCTAGAGGATAATGATCATGGTAAATTAATGGTGTAATTGATCATTTTTATGTATGACTGATTTATTTTCACATTAATTTCAAGTGTTTCCAGATGGTGTAAGTAATTATATTATCATGAGTTAAAATTCTTGCACAATTAATCCTTTGTATTAAGTTACCCACTAGGGTGAAAAGTTTGTTATCATGCATTTCCGTGATTGAATCACAATTTAATTTTCGTTGTTGCGTTTCTGAATGGTGGAAGTTATGGGAAAATGAAGAAAATTGCAAAGAGGAGAACCCAAGGGACCTAGCCTCCTCGAGGTGTATTTAGAGGTTCGAGAGCATTTTTGGGAGGCTGGATGGGATGAATTATTTTTCTGATGCAAGGGTTACCATGATGGCATTGCTTGAACTTTTTTTGAAGGATTCAATGGCCAGGGGGTTACTGTTGGAGGTGTTTACTTCCCTGTCATGGAGGAGGTGGTTGCAAAGGCTACAAGCCTCCCTGTTGATGGAGAGCCTTGTTTTAAAAGCCAAATTTTGGTTGGAATTGATGTGCCTTTTTTCTTAAAGGATGAATATAAGGATAGGCCATGGCATTCAAAGATATAGAGAGCTTGGTTGAAGGAAAAATGACACATATCCCTGAGGATTACAAAATCCTATTTCACTTGTGAAGGGCACTTCAACAGAGTCAATCTGTACCATTTCCATTTTACTTTCTCACATTGTTGGACAGGTAAGGATGAATGCTCCATTATTTTTATTGATGTGTCTCAAACAGATAGCAACAACAATTAGGGAAAAACATGATTCATCATCGCATTTCATCTATCATAAAGGATTAATCAAATGATTACTTGAGAACCATTTAAGGAAAATCAATAGGACATGGGAACATTTTCTCTTTTGGGGGGTTTTCTAGAGCTAGTGTCATTGATCCAGGTGACTCATTGAACATCGGTGACTGGGAAAAGGCTTAAAAATGAAAGTTCTCGTATCATGATCAACTCAGGTTCAAGTTGTAGAACTTGTTGTCCTGATCGCGACATTGTGAACGGTTCATCAAATAGATACCATATGAAGAATACATGGCTGGCCAAAGTTTTGGTTGACTTTAGTTCACTGGGTAGGCTTAATGGAGACACAATTTGGAAGTTTTCCAGTGGATGGAATCGAACCAAATCTGGTCGGATTCTTGGGAAAAATTGTCACCTCATTAAATCGTTTCCTTTGGTCCAAATTCCAAATTTTAAAAAAGGTCCATATTGTTATATAACTGAAAAAAATAAAAAAAAAATGGGGTGGGTGGCCATGACCTCGCTGCCCCCGAAACTGCCATATATCAAATATTTAAAATAATGGGGTGGGCAACCATGACCCCGCTGCACCTGGTACCCACCAACATACATATATGGTGGGGTGGGTGGCCATGACCCCACCACCCCGGAACCACAAAACAAACCATATAATAATAGTGGGGGGTGCGGGTTGTCAACCCAGCCACCCCTCCACCTCACTCAAACACAACAGTGCCAAGAAGGAAATGGGGGGAGTGGGCCACCGAGACCAGCGGACCCACTCCCAAATAAACTATGCAAAATATTATGTGGGTAATTCGGGAGGGGCGGGATTTGATCCCTCGACCCCTCCTCAAACAATTTTAATTTTTAACCATTACACCAAATGACTTTTTGATAAGTCCACCCTTGAAATATATTAAAACCCCTCATTTGCACAACGTGCCAAGTAGACCTTGGGCATGATTTCCGTGACGGTTTTTTTCAATTAATTTTCCAGGTGGAACCACGAGTGGGAGCAAAGGCAGGTGGAACCATGCTTAAGCCCAACTTTGAGAGGGAAAAAATTTCCCGATGCCCAAATTGGACAAACTTTATGTCAATTTTATTCTTCTTGGCGACACGAACCTAATGGAGGTGTCAGATTCTACAATAGAGGCCTCAATTTTTCATCCAATTTTTATATGATATTGCAGATGTCAATACTCAATGTACGAGCAGATGTTTTGATGGTGATCGATGCGATAAGATTTGGTGGTACAGTAGGCCAATAACCCATTATTCATGCATCTATGGTGCTGAGGTATATCCAGTGTTGTTGTATTATACTTCTTCTTTATGGCTTATGAAATGTGTTATGAATCTCGCTCGATGTGATGTGGAACCATCATTATGAGTTTGCATTATGTTGATGTGATCCTTGCGCTTGATGTTTTGATGTGGGATCTTGTTTGCTGATGTTGATTAGAGATGTATTGTTATGGATTTATGTTATTTTGAGATCCCTATGTAACTTGTAAAAGGGATTCTTTGAGTCATTAGATAGGAACATATTGGAGGTTTCCAGCCACTTCTGCATGAGGGCAGTACTTGTTGTGGAACGTATATTGGGGGTTTCAAGCCACTCCTGTGTGAGGGCATTTCCTATATGACAGTGATAACATACATGTACATCTTCAACTCTCTAACACATAATGCAGCAGCCTAAACCATCTTGACGCCAAGCCCGGGGACATAGTCCCTCTTGGACGAACATTATTACCAATGGCTTATGTTTTCATGTGCTGATGATTGTCATGTTCCTCTTCTTTACAACATGCATTTGTATTCATTTATGTTCTTTTAAGAATGCAATTTAACACATCATAGAAGTAAAAGGTCTTGGAAGGGTCCTTTGTCACACCCGGACTTGGATCAAGGGGTATCAGAGTGGTCTTCTTGTTGATGTGAACTACTCTTGAATGTGAGCCATGATGGACAAAGAAACATATGAGGTCATGATCAACTTTTCCAAGAAGGTGAACATGTTGGATAAAGATTACGAGAAACAAAAATCAGACAATGCAATGTTGAAGGTGCTTTTACAAAAGAAGAATGAGGAGAAGCATCATTTGCAACTTCAATTGCAAGCCACGATAGAGGCCCTAGAAGAATTGAAGCATGATGATAAGAGTCTTCAAGTAGAGAATGATGCATTAAAGACCCTTCTATAGGAAGAGAAGGAGGATAAGAGAGGTTGCAGATTCAACTACAAGTCATGAAAAAGGCTTTGGAGGAACTGAAACGCAATGAAGGCTTAGAGAAGCGCTCTTCACCTGTGTCGACATTGACATCTAAGGTAAACGACCATAATTATTCTTCATTTTCATCTTCACATGCTTTCATTCTTGTTGGAGATGTCTAGATACCCATTACAGATATAGGCATGAGACTTCTTACTAGGATGGGTTATAAAGGAGGAGGTCTTGGTGCTAAAGGCCAAGGCATGATTACTCCATTGGAGGTTGTGCAGAGACCTCGTTATACAGGCTTGGGATACAATGAAGGAGAGTGCTCAATGGAGACATAATCTTCCATGATATTTTTGAGACCGTCGAAGAAAGAGGAGGCTGGGAACACTTCAGCATCATCCCGTGATAGTGCACATTGCAGGGAGAGAGCTGAGGCAAGCTCTCATCACCATGATTGCTAGGGAAGGTATAACAAGTCCTGATATTATAATCATGTTCATTTTGATTATCACCATGTTGTTAAGGATAAACATGAGTCATGGCATAGACATACATGTTCTTTTTGTGGTTTTCATAACCATGTGCTTGCAAGGTGTTGGAAACGAATGGTAGCACAAAGGAAGATGAAGTGCAAAAGGCCTTTTCCACAACAGGGAAAGAGGCATGTTAAGCAGATCTGGAGGAAGAGGACACATTGTAGCCATTGCGACAAAAGTGGCCATCAAAGAGCCAAGTGTTGGAGGCTCCATCCAGAACAACGACCTACAAACAAAATCCATGTATACGATGCAGTTAAAAGAGTTTATCGGTAAGTAGATCTCCCACAAGGAGATGGTCTATTCACTATGATAAAGAGATGGTTCTCTAAATAGTTTTTCTAGATTTTCTTGCTTGTCATGGCTATGTTATTGTAAATCATTTGTCACATTTTCATTGTAAAGGTGATGATGTGTTCCCATCACTTGTTTGAGCGACAATGATGTGCGGCGTTATTTTGATAGTTGGGTTATTTTCATTTTCCATTTGATGTAAACTTGATCACTGAGTATGTGTTATAAACTCATGGCAAGTATGGGGATACTTGGATCATTAGTTGGTCATATGCATGTAAAGTGCAAAGATGTGCTACAAGTTTGCAGGGAACACCGATGTTGGATCATCACTTATGGCTCCGAAGGACAAAGGAGAAGGATAATGAAGGGTGACATTTTAGGACACTTGTGGAGCAGATGTTGTACAAACTTGCGGATTACTTTGATGCTTTTGGAGGACCAAAATCTCCTCAGTGGGGAGGAATGATCCAGGTCGCTCATCAAAGACTAGTGACTAAAAAAATGCTCAAAAATGAAAGTTCCTGTATCGTGGTCGACTTAGGTTCAAGTCGTAGATCTCATCATCCTGATCACGGTGGTGTGAACGGTTCGTCAAACAAATACCGTATGAAGAAGATATGGTTGGTCAAAGTTTTGGTTGACTTTTGCTCATTAGGTAGGCTTAATGGAGACACAATTTGGAAGTTTTCCAGCAGATGGAATTTGGCCAACTTCGGCCAGATTCTGGGGGAAATTGTCACCTTGTTGAATAATTTCCTTCGGTCCAAATTCTGAAATTTTAAAAAGGGCCATATTGTTATATAAATGAAAAAAATTAATTAAAAAATGGGGCGAGTGACCATCACCCCGTCACCCCCAGAACTACCATATATCAAATATTTAAAATAGTGGGGTGGGTGGCCATGACCCCGTTGTCCTCGGTACCCACCAACATACATATATGGTGGGGTGGGTGGCCATGACCCCGCCACCTCGGAACCACATAACAAACCATATAATAATAGTGGGGGGCATGAGCTGTCAACCCCACTGCCCCTCCACCTCACATAAACACAATGGTGACAAGCGGGAAATGGGGGGAGCATGTTAATCTAGGTTGTCATTAATGTCAATATAGTAGTGTTTGTGATGGAAAATTCTTTGATACATGATTGCCCATTGATGCCCATTGATCATATTGCTCATAGTGATGAAAGTTTGATATATGATGAGATGGAGAGAAATTGAACAGCAATTGAACAACAATTGAACATCAATTGAACATCAATTGAAAAACAATTGAACAATAATTGAAAAATTGAATAGCAAATGACACGGGAGTGTTACTGGGAAAACTAGTGTCTATTCAGAGCTGTTAGTCCCACTGGGACGGGTAGCTATCTTAGAAACAAATAGATTAAAGTCACTTGTTTTTCCTTTACGAGAGAGAGATGGGAAAGAAGTAGAGAGTACCAACCTCAACCTTTTGCTTGGCTCCTTGCTTGTTTCGTTTCCCCTTTGACAGAATCTCGCCACTGCTTCCTTACTTGCCCCGCTTCAAAGAACACCTGTAGATTCATAGCAGCATAATACCATCCAAGCATAGAGATCTTTCACTGTAAACAATATAGGATCAGATCTATATTGACCATACAAATGCATATATTAAAACAATATTTAGAGATACACAAGCATATGGAGGAAAACTCAAATAGCTTTATTAGTAAAAGTAGTAGAAGAGAGGATTACAACCACTTGGTTTGACCCAGTGCCATCCTCCCAGCTTGAAAGCCCTCTTCACCTTACACAAAGCAAGATCACCCAACAATGTCTTCAAAGAAAAACCAGCAACACCTCTTTGCAAATTACCAAATTCCCCCCTCTAGATCTCTCGGATGAGGGATCCATTTATAGATATTTGCAGGGGGTGAGTCAGCTTCTAGGATTTTGATTAGTGTCATCTCTCTGATAGTTCTTGGTTCCACTTGGAGATTTCAGATCTCTTACTCATCCCTAGGTGAACTCAGAGAGGTAAGTGTCAAATGAGTAGTTTCTAGAAGATTCTCTGGGTTTCCACCTAGCAAACTGCTTGTGCCATTTGTCTGCTCTCGCTCATCGCACCCTATAGAAGGGCTTTCCAGTATGCATCACACTTTTTGCATGTGGCAGGTGAGATGCATCGCACCCTTTGCACTGGGCAGTCTGTATGGTCCCGCTTTGACCAATTCTGAGTGGTTTTTCATGGAAAACTTCTGGGAGATGATGTAATCAGCCGACCTTGCTCCTTTAGAGTATGAAGCAACACTTTTAGGGACTTAGAAGCCCTTGGTTTATGGACATATTTGATTGGGGTTGCAGTACCCAAATATGTCTATAACAGTTGCCCCCTAAAGCATGAGGTCGTAAATCTTTTGATGTCGGGTGGAATGATTTATAATGAGGATCTGAGGTTTTTCACACTAGAAGGTGACCTGTAATAAGATAAAATACAATAAATTATCTTCATAATATTTTTATGATCTAGCTGAGGCGGGCATTCCCATGCTCAGCTTGATAAATTCATTTTCACGCAGATAGGACAGACAATCATCTATGTGTAGACTGATGATTCTGGTGGAGCCATCTTCCCTTAGTTTGGATGATTATCTATGCAGCAATGATGTACATTTGATGTTTTTATTTTCTTGAATATATCGCAGCTCGGATGGATGAAACTAGATCCGGGGTCTTCAAGACTCGTCTAATCTTCACCCGAAAGTACAAGTCTATCCATGTGAAAGGATGTTCTGGTGTCGAACATGGAAGGACATCGCCTGATTACCAGCCAATGATGTGAATTTTTAATAGGCGCGAGAGGAATCACTGATAATGATGATGACCCTCAAGGTACTACAGTACAATTCATGTGGTGCAAATATATGAGTTGATGTCAAACACCATGCAAAATCTTTCGGTCGAAGGCCATTAGTGTAAACATGTCCCTAGAAGTGAGAAACTTGCCATTGAGGCGTGCAAGCTTCAAAGTACTGGAAGGGTTGTCCCTAGGTCAGCTTCTTGGATAATGAGCTAATGTCGACAAGAAGTGACCTATCGTAGGAGGGAATTAATAGATCCCACATCTATGACACGGAACAAAGCAAATGATTTTGTGGAGGTGAAAACAATCTAATGATACAAGGTTCAGGGTGGCGGTCATGAAAGCATGAAGCGTGAAGGTATTGTAGCAGATGAGACACAAGCTAGGTAGGTGAATTCTCTGAGCGACTTCTCTTGAACATATTGGCGACACTGAAATGGATTGGTAGCTTTAACCCCAAAAGTGGATGGTACGGTGGACCAATGGTGATATGACCAGTGAACGGAATAACCCAACCTGACTCAATCATGGTGATGGAGTGAAAGTGTCATGTTCAAGAGCGACTTGCTACCAATAAAGTTTCTTCAAGTTTTCTTCCCAATTTTCCCCAGTCATTTCTGAACAGTACCTCTTTATTTTTGTCAAGCTTGAGGAGGATAACATATGCTTGTTCCATAATTTTCCCTTCGGGCAAACCCGTTGCTATGTTTTAACGAGCCTAGCAACAGTGAAACTCGCTCTTGTCTGAATGGACAAGTTTGTCGCTATTGTTTTAACGAGTTTAACGATAAGGATAACTCTGTCCTTTTCAATTTTAGAGATTCTAAAAAGAGATAGAAAGAAGACTCCAATATTCCTTTTTCATAATATAATCCCTTAAGTCCGAAAAAGTATAAAACAATGAAAAAGGGATGACTTTTCGATAGTTTTAACAAGCCGAACAAGACAAACGCTCGATCTTTTTGTGTAATAATCCCTCAAGTCCAAAAAGATTAAAATCTAGAGGAGGGATGGCACTTCCAATAACTTTAATGAGCTGGAGAGGTCAATTGCTCAGCAATCTTTTCATATTTTACGAGTCAGATGAAAAGAGCTTAAAGGAGACTCGTTTTTTGAGGAACGAGTGATGTTTTCAGATAGCAGCTGGTTCCAGGTAAGGTTTGGAACTTTCCAATCACGATAGTGTAAATAAGGTGGCTAATAGGATCACTCGTTGTAGTTGTTCCTCAAAAGGGGTAAACAATCAAATGGAGGCGATGATCGGCTAAAACAGAGTGGAGGTGATGGTAAGAACATGAACAAGGCTCAAAAGCTGATGATAATCATTCACAATGGTTATTTACCGGAGGTGGGTTCATTTTTTAATGAGCTTAAACTCTGGTGAAACATATGCTCATTGCTAGGTTTAATTTTTAATGAGCTTGAACTTCACATAAAATTGCTCATGCGAGTCGTATAATAAGGATGTCTCATCGATAGGTTCATTTTTTAGGGAGCTTGCACCATTCGAAATTATGGTCCGACTTCTTTTATTATGTAAGCTATGAACGACCAATTCTATGAGTTTAAAGGGTTAAGAATCTACAAACTAAGAAAATAAATGGTTGCTTTTCACTTTCACGCAAAAAGGTTTGCATGCCTCTAGGTATAGCGAAGTAGAGTTTCCCATGTTACCCCTTAATTTGCAGACAAAACACTTGTTCTATCCAGAAAGGCCTACCTTCTCCAAGTTACCCTTCAATTTGCAGACAAAACATTTGTTCTATCGGGAAAGGCCTACCTTCTAATAGAGGTATCTTATTCCAGTCTAATACCATTTTCCTAAACGAACGGGTGTGTCAGATCAGTCATATATCCTCTGTGGAAACCTACCCTATACCTGAAGTCTTCCTGCTGAAGCAGACTAGGGTGCATGCCCCCTAGGTTTCAGCCTTGACCAACGAATCACTCACACTCATCAGGTGGACGGATTGGAGATTGATGAGACATTCCTTGCGCAAAAAGACCTGTTAAGGATGGCATTTGACTATTAGCTATGTGTGAACCGGGGAATGAAAGTTGGTTTACGAGCTGGGCCACTCTACCTTCATGTAGAAAACACATTACTGGAAAGAGAGAGGAGATGATCACTCCCATGCTATAAATGTAGTCGTGCCCAAGGAGTAGATTGTAATCTAAAGGTCCTTTGACTACCATTATGTTCAGATAAACAGTTTTCCTTCTCAAAGTTATAGGCAAACTTGGAAGGATCCCTAACAGTCGACTGGTTCCTTTATCAAAGCCTGTCAGATTCGCATCTTAGGCAAAAGCGATGGCGAACCAAGCGCTTTCCAAGCAGTTGAGGAAAGGATACTCACAGAAGCCCCTTCATCTATGATGGTACCGACCATGACCATTTTGTAAGTTTGCACTATGATTCGAAATGTTACATTAGATGGTAAACGGGGTCTGCCTAGTAGATTCTAATCGAAGGAAATGACTAGGTTGCTTGGAGGTGTGACCGATAAACGGCCGGATACAACTTTGACGAATTTCCTTCCCGCGGTAAAGGAATGGGTAGATTGCCCCCATGTTCATCAGAGTCTATATTTACGAAAATAATTTGAATGGTGTCATCCTCATTCTCTTCGGTGACTGTATCATCTAAAGGTAAATATTCTGAAGTCAAGATGGGGTCGACTGCCATCTCGACCTATTGACTTTGGTCCGATGTGTACTCAAAGGGTTTATCCTCAATGATAGGTGTTTCGACCGACTCTAAAGGTGGGTCAATCATATTTTCAACTAGCAATGGATTCGGCAAGAGTTTCTTGTACCCAGGAGGGAGTTGCTGCGGTGATACAGGTTGATTATCCAAGACTCTTTTAGCTTCGTCCAGGAAGGGACAATGGTGGAGGGCATGATCACCTTCACACAGTCTGCAGGGAAATTTAGATTTTCCTTGCTGTCCAATGACTTTGCTTTCACTAGTTGACGGTGTACTTTCAACATGATCGTCAGAGGTTGATGACACTTGATTGTGCAAGCGAGAAGACCAGTCCCTTAGGATCCGTGGGATGCAAGGACAGTCTTGGTGATAGTGGTGTCCTTTGCAGATGACACGCGGAGATTTAGGTTTGGATGGTGCAGTATGTGGATTTTTGCTAGATGATGTACGATTGCCCCTTTTTTCCATTGGCTCCTTCTTCATCTCCGTCCCCTTCTTCTTCTTCTCAGTTACTTCATTTTTAGTTTTACTATCTTCACCAAGTGAAGAGGAAGAAGGAGAGGGATAGACAAATGAAGTAGAAGGTTGGGGCAGAACTTTGGTATCATCTAGTTGCTGATTTGATTGTTCAGGAATCATGGTTCTTTGAATGACAAAGGTCGAGAAAAGCCATACTGGCAGGCCAATTGTCAGTCCTGAAAGGGACAATGTAGCCATATGAGGTGCACCAACATCTCTCCAAGAGGAGAAAGGACTAGGACTTCCCCTAAGGGGAAATCCTTGGTTGGTGGACTCCATTTTCTCAACCTAAGACCAATGAGGGAACAATGATGTTATTCTGATGAAAATAAATTTTAGACGCTTTGACACAACTTGCTTTTTCCATTTTTAAGAGTCAAGAAAAAGCTAAAGATGACTCTAGTCGCCTTCGATTTTTAATGAGCCTGAAGTGACAAGTGCTCAGATGGACATTTCATTTAAGGAGTCTGAAAAGGAACGAAAGAGACTACTCTGGAAATCTAGACAGAGGGATTACCAAACCAATCGAAAAACTACAGAATACTTTTTACAGTACAACAATCAATCTTTCCGAATGCTGTGTTCAGTGCATTGCGATTGATAGGGTGGTAGACACGACTTCCTAAGGATAAAGGATATAGCCTATTGTGGTCTCCTAATATATACTCGACGGTACGTGGGAGCACAAGTCTGTACTGGAACTTGTCATCTCAAAGAGGAGGAATCACCCAACCTACAATGAAAGCGATAGTTACTAGGCTTTATGACGTCGATATACGTCTCTAGCCTAGAGTTCTAGATGTTGTGTGTTAGGTTCCAAAGCATTTTTATGTTCATTGAATTTATTTTACAGTTGATCTTTCTTAAGAAATTTTCTTTTCAGGTTCACCGAGTGATGTAGATATACAATTCCTAAAATGCAATCTAAGATGATAAACAATCATTTAATCTTCTTTTTGCAATGAAAATCCTAGCTACTAAGGAAAGAGAAATGAAATTCTTTCAACATAGAGCAGAGAGCACACACTGAATGCACTGTCCTAAATCAAAATCAACAAGCAGTCTAAATGCAAATGCACATGCATGTATTTATTTTCTGCTTTCTTAATGTGTGAATGACAAAAAGAATGCTAAATACAAATCTAAATTATCTCTTCTTTTAAAGTGACAGTACTAACGATTTTCTTTTCAAAAAACGAGAGGAAAGCAAGACGACACTTTGCGATTTTGAATTGAAAACTGCTTTTGACAATTGAAATACTTATAAATTCAGATAAAATACAAGAGTAACAGTGTAATCGACTATCAAGAACAATGGGATTCTTTTCTTTGACTGAAAATGACACTTGCAAGACTTCCAAATCAAAAGACGATAGTTCGATTAAGCTACTGCTTTGTAAAGAGAACTGTAAATGGCGCACAATACATAAAAAAATTCACAATTCTTTGTACAATGGAGGTTGGATGATGCAAAGAAAGGGGGTTTCAACAGTGATCTAATGATCACAGACAACAAAACTCCTGAATAAAGGTGAATAGAGTGAAGAAAAAACCAAAATATGGAGGCAGATTTAGTCTTGTCTGATCATCGCACCTGTAACACAGGGAAATAGGGATGCATCCCACCTACTGCACACGGGAGGTGCGATGCATCTAGATTGCCAAGAAGACAAGGTGCGATGGTCTGGGGACGAGACTTTAACTTGGTTTTTGGTCACAGTTTGCAGTTTAGTCAGGGATTTAGGCCGAGCAAATGATAGTCAGTAACTACAAAGTATAGCGGCTAATCTAATGAGGTTACTCAAGCTACCTCTAGGGCACTTAAGATGTTTGCAAGTCAATTGTTCAGTTCATAAACAAACCCAGATATTGATTGAAGCAACATTGATCTACTTTGCACTTGCATAGAAAATGCAGTTCGAAGGCTAGCTAGCTTAACTTTAGGCTCCATTTGTGGTTTATGAATCAAACAGATAGAGATAATCAATCAAACTAATCGCTCCCCAGTGAAGTCACCATTTTGTTACCGAGAAAACTAGTGTCTATTCAGAGTTACCAATCCCACTAAGATGGGTAGCTATCTTAGAAACAAACAGATTAAAGTCACTTGTTTTTCCTTTACGAGAGAGAGATGGGAAAGAAGCAGAGAGTACCAACCTCAGTCTTCTGCTTAGCTCCTTGCTTGTTTCCTTTCCCCGTTGATAGAATCTCACCATTGCTTCCTTACTTGCCCCACTTCAAAAAACACCTATAGATTCACAGTAGCATAATACCATCAAAGCATAGAGATCTTTCACTGTAAACAATATAGGATTAGATATATATTGACCATACAAATGAATACATCAACACAATATTCAGAGATACATAAGAATATGGAGGAAAACTCAAATAGCTTTGTTAGTAAAAGTAGTAGAAGAGAGGATTACAACCACTTGGTCTGACCTAGCACCATCCTCCTAGCTTGAAATCCCTCTTCACCTCACACAAATCAAGATCACCCAACAATGTCTTCAAAGAAAAACCAGCAACACCTCTTTGCAAATTACCAAATTCCCCCCTCTGGATCTCTGGGATGAGGCATCCATTTATAGATATTTGCAGGGGGGTGAGTCAGCTTCTGGGATTTTGAGTAGTGTCATCTCTCTGATAGTTCTTGGTTCCACTTGGAAATTTAAGATCTCTTACTCATCCCTGGGCGAACTCAGAGAGGCAAGTGTCAAATGAGCAGTTTCTAGAAGATTCTCTGGGTTTTCGCCTAGTAAACTACTTGTGCCATTTTCTTGCTCTCGCTCATCACACCCTATAGAAGGGATTTCCAGTATGCATCGCACTTTTTGCATGTGGCAGGTGAGATGCATCATACCCTTTGCACTGCGCAGTCTGTATGGTCCTGCTTTGACTAGTTCTGAGTGGTTTTTCATGGAAAATTTCTGGGAGATGATATAATCAGCTGGCCTTGCTCCTTTAGGGTATGAAGCCACACTTTTAGGGACTTAGAAGCCCTTGGTTTATGGACATATGTGATTGGGGTTGCAGTGCCCAAATATGTCTATAACAAGGAGGTCAATTAAACAAAAATTGAATAGAAAATGATGCAGGAGGTCAATTGAACAACAAATGATGCAGGAGGTAAATTGAAAAGCAATTGAAAAGCAAATGACACAGGAGGTCAATTGAACAACAATTGAATAGTAGAAGGTCAATTGAAGAACAAATGACACAGTATATCTAGTAGAGAAACAACAATAACATAGGAGTGAAGAAGAAAACTATCGGAAGAGTGAAAGAGTGAAGAGAAGTCATAGGAGCAACAACTAGCGGGAGAGTGGGG
>Ga0181465_100190_pt1 | contig 20629 bp, 33 predicted proteins | sample InSIn3gowninarea_FD_119076 | JGI IMG/M metagenome (GOLD analysis project Ga0181465, IMG submission 119076) | Clean room microbial communities from NASA Spacecraft Assembly Facility at Jet Propulsion Laboratory, Pasadena, California, USA -... ... | reverse complement strand
CAATTCTTTCATAGACTTTTCCATCTCCTCCTCAGTCATCCAGGGTTTCATATGTGGGTCATGTTCTATTATAGCTGATGGATGTCTTTTTTCATTCTCCCTTTTTTCCACATCTGGATTGGGATCCGTAATCTGGAATTTTTCCTCACCATTAACAAGGACAAACTTACCCACAACAGTCCGATCAGGGCCACAATCAACTTTATGATAAATCTCCTTATCCTTTTCCGCCCTCTCCTCTCTTGGAAATGGCTTAAGGTTGTTTATGCCTGAATTCTTGAATGGATCCTTACTTTCCAATGTCTTTTTAAATTCGTCAGCATCTCTCCTTTCTCTATATATGTAAGTAAGTAGCCGCTGCAATCCCATAATTTCCCTATCCGTTATTTTTTCTGTGTCAAACTCGATTCTCATTTTAATCGTAACAATGTTATCATAAAGCTAAAATAATAACTTTGTTACGTTAAGTTATGGTAGAGCAAGCCGATCTTGTGGGTGGAATTGTATTCTTGTTAATAGTTGTGGCAAATCTAGGATTAGCCATCTATATTGGAAGGATGAAATTGGACTATGAAAGGATAATAAGGGATTTACGGAATGAATTGGAAAAAGAAAGAGATAAATCCAGACCTGAGAGAGTGAGAAATCTTGATTAATGATATTCAGTCCGTCAAGGATGTTATTGATGCCCTCGAATTAGACAGGGGACAGAAACAGGAATTACTAAGACATTTAACATATGGCCCCATTAACAAGCCCAAGAACATAATACAGTATAATTATAATTGCATGAACTGCGAAAAACCCTTATTCATAAGCCCGCAAATGATAGAAAACTTTTACCACATAAACACAAACTGCAAATTCTGTAATCTACCATTTAACACATTGCACACCCGATCAAACAATATCCCAGAATAATGGGGAGAGGACAAATATGTTATTATATTGCCTTAACGGATAACATTGTTACTGAGGTAATTGGATAGAAAATGCCAACTGAATATGAAAACAAAATAGACGAAATCAAGGATATATCAAAACAGGAAGTAATAGACAAGGCATCATTAAAGGAAAAGTATGATGGATTAAAAAAGACAAAGATAACAGAGGCCAAAGACATACTCGTGAAAAACAACCACAAACAGGATTCCATAATGAGAAAGATAGTTGAGGATTTGCGTGGCTTTGTTGAGAAATCCTATGTGTCAAAGATTCTTGATGCCGAATTCAAACGTGTGTATCAAAAGCATGCTCCAGCTATAGCAGCCGATGGATCCACAGTCACTGAGGGATATGAATCAGAAGATGACAATCCAAAGAACATGTCAGCGGCCGACATAACGAGAAACAGGATTAACAAGTTAGCGGAAAAGGCGGGTGGAAATGTCACACGAACAATCAACACATCAACTGGAAGATCCTTGCCCGATAAAGAAGATAAGGAGGAAACAACACATGAGCCTGAAATGACTACAGTGGTATTGGGACCAGTTCATTTCACAAAAGTAAGGGACTGGATAAACACAGACAACAAAATCTATATGGACTTTAACCCCGACACGATGATGGTCACAAACGTCTACATAAAAGAAGATCAATAACTTTCTTTTTTTATTTCTAAATAAACTTTAAATTTATCCACCTTTTTTATAGCATTATAACGTTAGCTGCCTGCCTAATGTTATGACGTGCTGCCCTTAAGCATAGTCGGTCAGTGGGTTAAGTGCCTTCCAAAAAAGATCTAGTCTTTAATACACATCTCGACAATAACATCAGAAGCAAAAACAGAAAAGTCAAATCCAATGGAACAAAAAAAAGCAGTATAGAATTCGTTAATGTAAAATCATTAATGGGGGGTGGTCACTATACCAATTCATATCACGCCCCCCATTTTTCTATATCTATATATTTAACCCCCACATAAAATAAAACAAGCTTTTTCCTCAAAAAGCCTGCGAGCCAACCCTCAAATCAATCAATCAATCAGTCGCTACCTCTGTGCTATCTAACAACTCATTTCATGGGGGAGGGTAGCCTTTCCCTCCTCCATGTTTTCTTTTAAAATATTTATAGAACAATGTTACTCTTTTCCTTGATAGATAGAACATGAGTGAAAAAATAAGGAAAAAAAACAATAAATTAAATGATGAGGAAAAGCCCGCATTATCCACCGAGTTTGAGAAGTCACAGATCAATCATCTGTTGACTGGTAAGCCAGTGACTCCCGACAATCGTTTATCCTATACAACATCGACAGTCGAGGAAGTGAAAGAACAACCACCAAAGGAGCCAGCCGACATTCCACGCAAGAAAAACACTTTGGCAAAAAAGCCATATACAACTTTAAAGGAATCGGTCCCAAACCCAAATCCACCCAGGCATTGCGGTGACATATCTTAATGGTTTGGCTGCAGCATACTTGTGAAACAATGCCAAAAGATCAATACATTCTCATAATGCCAGAGGTGTTGGGTGTCGATATTCCGATAGACGACAATCCCGATCAACCCGAAACATCTCTTATGATGAAAAACGATGCCCCAACTGAGGAATTAAAAAAATGTCCATTTTGTGGCATAGACGTAAACTATTCTTTTGTTAAGGCAAAGATGAAAGAAAAGGGGCAGTGGCACAATGCCGTTTGATTATGAGACCGCAAGAATATATACAAAATATGGAGAATGGACAGAAATTCCAGATGAGGTTTATGATGAAATGGCTAAATTAATAGAGGATTATCAATGTCAAAACTGCCTTATTGACAGAATGATACCTCCATATATTACTGAGGGCGGGACAATTGAGGCAAGTCTTAACTTGAGAAGGCCAAGGAAATGGACTGTGATGAAAACAGAGGGGTTGATTAAGATTGGGACATTCAACTGATGTCCAAATAATCAGACTAAACTCGCCATTCCTTTCCAAATACCCATATTTTGCCGAGGTTGTAGATCAGATATTTAGAAGGGAATTGGTTCTTGGTGAGAAATGTTATGTGTTTTTTGACACAGTAGAAATGAAGGTTGAGGGCATGTCTTATCATAACAGTCTTGACTATGATTTCAAGTTTGATGTAAATCATCCAGAGATAAAGCCATTATGGGAATCCATATCAGAGTCTAATTTTGTTGATGTGTTTCCAGAGATTGAGATAGAGGGTGATGATGAAACATCGATGGCATACGAGAACAACATCGATAACTATATGGTGTTTATGATTGAGAAGATGACAAAAGAGGATCCAAATGACTTTACGGAGCTGTCCCCTTGGTGATTATCCTATCTTTATTGAATGGATCCCGCCTCTATCATCTGAATGATGATGAGTCCGACTATGATTATTTGTGTGTGGACCTAAAGCCCAGGCGTGACTACTATCTTACAAACGGATTCAAGAAGAAACAAACAAAGTTTTTCCTGGATAATAATGTGGTTTATGATGTCACTTACGTTGACTTTATGGAGTTCGTCAAATCCCTGATAAAATGCAATCCCAATTACTTGATTCCAATGATTGAAAAAAAAGATATGTATTCAACACGAGAGGGGCAAATACTGATGATGTCATCCAGATACTTTCTTGACTATAAAAAAATAAAGATGGCCTTTACTGGTATGGCAGAATCCGCATTTAATCGTGAGAAGGATGGGGCAATGAAGTCCAAATATTTGGCATATTATAGGGATGAAATGTTGTTGAATTACATACCTGAAACCATGGAAACAAACTATCATAAAATAAAGAATACGGTTGACAGTATATTGTGGATTAGTGATTTGGGAATATAGGATGGGATGGAAACTTTTAAAATAGAATTAACGTCAATCAGATAATATATTATGTTATATACCCCCTCCAATGACGTTGAGGCAATGCTGAACCGTATGCTCAGGCAGTCCCAATATCAGCATGAAAACAACATCAAGGTCATAATAAGAGATGAAAGCAGAAAAAAGCAGAAAAGAATTGAGAGGGAGAAAAAGAAACAGGGATTAAAGTGCAATTGCCCACCAAAATTTAGTTTGGACGGCAAAAACCAGGGAAGTATTATGCTGAGGCGGTTTGAGGATACAGGATACAGAAGGCCCAAGTGTCCGATCCATTCTCCCCAGGGTCATCATGGTAATTATTGATCTTCTCAGCACTGAATTCCTTCAAATAACAGGAATTATCATTACTTTGGGTGCTGTTGTCGGCACAGTTTACAAAGGCACTAAATGGTTGTTGGATGAGGTCAAGAAGGAAAACATTGCGATACGTGAACAGGTCAAAAAGGATCAGGCCGAAATAAAACTAGAAACCGTTGAGCGTATCGAGGCCAATAAACAGGAGGTCAGAAACACTGCGGTTGTGCTTTCAAATACACTAGCACACAACACCGAACTTTTGAACACCAAACTAGACGTTATTCAGTCTGTCATCAGGGACAACAAAAACCAATTGGAGGGTTATGCAAAAAACATAGCCAAGACAGTCCAGCGCAACAATGAGCAAGTCAATGAGCATGAAACTCGCATTTCAGTCCTGGAGACAAAACTATCATCAGCATTCGAGGGAAACAGCCGAACAAGAAAGGACTCATTGGTAGGTAAACATCTTAATAAACACATTTCCGATAATGACTCCAGTGAAGAAAATGGAGAATTATTTTAAACATGAATAACCCAACCAACCCCAACAAAATCACATCTATAATAATGATAGCGTTGGGATTTGCCCTCATATTTATAGTGGGAAACTCCATACAATCCTATTTCCTGGCCCAATCCGCTGACAGAAATATTCAGCTAAACGTAAAGGGAAATGTTTTGACACGTCAACTAATAGAGTATCTTAAGGACATTGAGTCAAACCAAACAAAACAAATAATAGACACCAACACAATATTGAGTAGTTTTGTCTCAAGCATACATGACCAGCAAGAGACAACCAAAATAATGCAGTATAACAATCAGACATTCATAAAAATATTGAGTGTATTGGAACAGATAAACAACAACAAAACAAAATAAAATATATTTTTTATTTATACATCTTAGTTTCCTGATGCGGATGGTTGATTGGACTTTGAAATCATTCCTATAACTCCACCTATTATGAGGGTAAACAACGGTAAGATGGCCGACACAGTTGATTCCTTAAAGATTGCAACAACAACAAACAATCCCAGAATTATGCCCATAAACCAATAGGTGTGTCTTATCAATCTCAACGTGTTCTTGGTGAGATATTCTTGGGATGTCTGAGGTTCCCTCAATTTCTCACCGCTTATTTTGTTCTTGATTTCAGAGCCTAACTTTACGGTTGCAGTTGATATTTTGGAGGGTGTTGATGTTGTCGATGTGGTTGTTGTCTCTGTTTTTTTCTCTCCAGGATTTGGTTGTGGATCCAGATCTACCATATTATATAATCATGCTAAATTAAAAAAAGAATAAAAAAGTTATTGTCTAATGATGTCTTTAGACAGGATAACCAACCAAGTTTGATACCAGGATTATCGCTCCTATGATTACAACAACGGCTCCAATTATTTTCAAAACCAACACCAGGGGATCACGTCTTGCGTATGGAGCCAGGAACCATATTGCGATACCGACAGCTATAATGATTATTGCGTGTATTATGTCATACATATTATTTAGTTAAAAAAAGGAAAAGAGAATATAAAATAAGTTTAGTTATGTGTAGGGTTGGAGATGGAAATGTTGTTGTGCCTGTTGGAGGGACATTTGTGGGCCTTTGAATCCAGGTAAAGAGTGCAAAACAAAATTGCCATTGGAGTCATGTGAGTTGTTGTATGCCTCCTGTTCTATTTTCTTTTGTTGATCAGTATATCCCATATCATCATTAAATTTTTGGTAGACTTTGTTAATGTCCTCATATGAGGTTGCATTCTCTGTCAGTTTGTCAAAATATCCCTTATGCAAGGGCGCAATGATTATGATTGCCTTGTCATTACTTTCCAGGCCAAAGATTTGGTGGTTGTTTCCAATATAGATTATGACAAAAATCAATATCAATGCCGAGACTGCAACCATGGCGGCGTTTGTTAACAATATTTTATTCATATATAGTAAATAGGATAACTGATATAAATACATTAATGTAGTTAGTATAGATAACTATACTAAATATTGACGTTTGTCCATCGGATGATTGTCCTGTAGGATTTTCGCCTGGAGTGAAAATGCCTTGCAAGGTGAAGCATAAAGTCATTTATCAATGACATGAATTTCTCGGACATAATTGACCAGTCATTTAATGATGCAAGAAAGTTAACCCTGTCACGACTTAAGTTTGGGTCAAAATCCAGATAATATGTCATGTTTAGTTTGTTGTTGTGATCCCAACTCCTTATCGCTTTCCTAATCCTCTTTTTATTGCGCTTGCTTGCCACAATACTTGTGTAGAATTGTATTCGTGTTATTATCTTGCCATGGAGAGATGAATTTGTGCCTAAACGCATCAAAGTAATCGGATACTCAATCATTTTTGAGTTTCACCGTCCTATTTACTCTGAGAAACTTCCCACAATCAAAACAAACCTCTATAATGTCCGTTCCTTGGCTCCATTCCATTCCATACATTTCACCAGTTCTTTTGTGGCCACATAATTCCTGTTTTTTCAGGGCTGGATCAACAATGTCATTCATTTTTGTCTGCACATCCGCATGTTTTGTCTGCCCTTTCTAAAAATAAACATATTCTATCATCCTCGTGAACCATATCCAAATTGGTATGCATAAAACCTTGAAGATTTCCCTCAACAGGTCTAATCAACCCATAAAGAATCTTACCATCCAGTTTTCGGAGTGATGTTGAGCCGCAAAACATCATAAAGTCCCATGATTGATGTATTGACACACTGAATTGCCATGATCCTGACATATTGGCATCAAAACGTCCCACAATCTTGGGATAACGTTCCACATCCAAGTCCAATTCAACAATTTTGCCCAGAGTATATTGATATTTTAACCCATCAAGTGCAACATACATCTGATCAATGTATGAGATTCCAGGTCCATACAACACCATTATTTTATTACCTCCTTAAATGGGGCAAAATTCTTTTTGAAATTAAACAATTTAAACTCATAACTGCCTTTATCATCCCATTTTCTAAATACAATAGTTACCTCATCTGTCCTTATCTGTATGTTATCCAACTCCAATTCATCATTAATGTCGATTGTCTTTGATTTGGTCCAATCAGGATTGTCATACAAATATATTTTTCTGTTAATTGGCATTACTTTACTACCTCTGGATACTCACTTAACGGAAAAGCCTCATTCAAAAGCTGTCTCAAACGGTTGAATTCATCCCTATTGAAGTCAAACGGCCTCGTTTTTGCAATGTCTTTGTCTATCTCTAGCCTGATTGTCTTGAATTTCATGTTATTGAGGATATTCATGTGATCCCGAAGGCTTATTATTTTCTGATTGGAGAGCAATAGGGGTCTGCATGTGCAGTCATGCTCCTTTCCTATGGCCAGTCTATGGCAGTCATCATCCAGTGTCAAGACCTCAAAAATAGTGTCATTCTTGTCCCCAAAGTCCGAATTTAACCGCTTTTTGCCCTTCAAATCGCCAATAATAAAGCCCTCAAAGTCAAAATACTCAAGATATTTTAACATACGCTCCTTATCATCCATAATCATTCTTTCTCCTTTGTCTTTTTATCTTCTTGTCTTATCAAGTCCCGTTGTCTGATACATTCCATTAATTTTTGTTGTCCCTCTGCCCATTCTTGAGCTTCTTTCAGTTGTTTTTGTGTTGGATAATGCTTACTTGGTAAGTCACTCATTAACTGATAATATAGATAACTGATATTAATATATTAGTATAGATAATATAGATAAAACATAAAAAAGGTTAGAAGGCGAATGCGCCTGTTTCTAACCAGTCAAATTTCGTTATGGTCCATACATCATCGGCCAAAACATCACCATTTGATTTTAGCCTAAAGTAATCATATGGAATCCATCCATAACCCTGGTCTCCCCAGGTTGTTCCCCAGGAATTTCGGATTTTAAAGGCTCCTTTCAATTCCTTGTTTGTTGGATCCTTTATGTTCGTGGATACTTTGTTGTCATCGTAACCGACTATCAAAACGGCATGTCCTCCCTCAATATTCTCATTTCCGTAAGGATAGGGGAACACTCCACCGTTTTTCTCAGCCTGGCTATAGGATGAGAAAACAGTGAAACCGATTTCGGAGGCAAAGCCCTTAGCAACATACTCCTTTATTCGGTTGATGTTTAATTCAGCGTCCTTTGAAAAGTCCAGTCTCATTTGTTTGACAGACTTATAGTTTTGTCCAGCCGTCCAAACATGCGCCTGTGGATATGCGTCAAACTTTTTGGGGTCATCAGTGTAAGGATATAATTCTTCTGGAGGCAACCCAAACATTCTGATTGCTTTTAGTGTGGTTCTAATGTAAGCCCCAGAATCCCCAATACCTTCCTGGCCCATCAGTAATCTAGTGGCCTTATACAAAAAGAGGCGGGATGCATCCAGGAATTTGCCTGTTGCCCTCATCTCCATATATTCATAGAGTCCAGCCCCAGCGTTTGCAGTGCAAGATCCAATATTGCCCTGGTTTTCTATTGGTGTGCAAAACTTTGATTGGTCAACCGTTAACGGTAACTTGTCGGCATTAACAGATGCTGTGTCCTTTACTCTCCTCATGCTTTTCTTGGCAAGCTCTGCCTTCTTGAATTCAAGTTGTATATCTGTAGAATCGGGTGTGTAATCTCTGGGATCATTAAAGTCCCGCTTACGTCCGAATCCTTGGATTCTAAATACCATAATTAAAGAAAGAAAGAAAAAGAAGAATTAAAAAGGTTTGGGATTATTAATATTTTTTTCTGTGATAGTCTAGACATGATTTGAGATGGAAAATCATGTCATCCATTGTAATCTTATGGTCAGGATTCAACGCATAGACTCGTGTTTTCACTGGTTTTTCTCTGCCTTTCACAATTTCCTCTATTGTTGCATCATTAAAGTTGACTGAAAATTGTTTCATTGTCATATCAATATCCCCTTGCAGAACAGTAAAAACACAAATCCATTTCGCCCGCCTGGTCAGAGTGATTCATGCAAACCTCATCCCCACAGATACCACATTTATACACTCTGCCCTCTGATATGTCATTGGCCTCTTTAGGACACATAGCACATTTTGGATAACTCATTTGTTGCTCCATATTTTATAGTATGTTAACTGCTATAAATGTATTAACATAGTTAATATAGATAGATGGGTTATTACAGATAGAATAACATGATAGAAGAACACCATATTAAAGTCATAAAATTCGAGTATGCTGGCAGGTTTGTTTTGATGGATTGTCACGACATAAGATTGGATAAAACAGTCAGGATAAAAATGGCAAGGGAGGATCTTGATTTTGTGGTGGGGAGAAACACCGATTAGCTATTTGGTTTCCCCGAATATCTTATCCAATTTTGCCTTGTATTCTGCCAATGAAACATCATTATTCCATAGGTCATCAATTTCACTATTTCTGACTTTTTCCATAGCCTCAACAGCCTTATCCATTTTCTCCCTGTTTTCCCAAAGCCTTCTCATAGCATGAAACTTTAAACGCATAACCATAAATGCGGCCCCTAACACAATAATTATAATCCATTGAATGCCTATCAATTGATCTCTAAGAGATGATAACATTGTTCCATTTTTAATGAAACAAAAATAAAAAGGTTTATTGATTGACCTTTGACCAATCAATATCGTATTTTTCGGTTTCAGAATCTATATCAATCCATCTCTTTTTCGGGGATAATTCCGCTGTCATTGTTGTCAGACAAAAGGGCAATCATCTTCTTATATTTTATGATGCTCTCAATCACCTCCTTTTTTATTGGCTGCCATCCACCCCCCATCTTTTTCTCAAGCAATAATGCAATCTCCTCATTGGTTTTCTTTGTCTTGTGTTTTGAGTTTGTTTTGCGTTTACTCTTTAGTCTTTCCCCACAGCAAAAACAACGCTTAACAACTCCCTTTATTACATCTGTTTTCGGGATCCAGAGATCCTTACATACTGGACATCTATCGGCAATAACATATCTGGGAATGTCACGAGGAAACAAAATCATTTTTCTGCATGGTGTGCATATTCCCTTGCAAATCCGTCCTGTCATAAAGATAAGGTATAGGTAACATTGTTATATGTGTTAAGTCTACAAAATACAAAATTTGTATTTTGTAAATGTTGACAGTCAACATTTACATTTTCCAATTTATCCAAATTCTGGATATGACCACAGAAAAAACATTATAACAGTGTTCCAAATAATGTTATTACATATTATGACGAAAGGAAAGGGAAGCGTCCAATACAGAAAATATAAGGAAAGAATTGAATACATTTACCAAATACTAAAGTTAATTTCAATCAAACCATTAAGCCACTCAAAGCTAAAAAACTACACAGACAACTCAAACTCGGAGGCTTTCAAAAGACACATCTCACCACTTGTCCAGCATGAATACTTGACAAAAATGGACAGCGGTGACTACAGGATAACAGCAAAAGGCAGAGAATTCCTTGACAAACTTGAGGAAATATCAACAAATCTCATCGAGTTAAACCACACTGGATTCACTGATGAGTTTATCACCGAATTTATAGAATATCAGGCATCACGACTAAAGCAAAATCAATAATAAAAACCGTAAATTTTTTTCCATGTGTCCATATTAATGGTCCATAGTTTTTCCATCAACTCAACAAAGCCCAGGCCCCAGCATTCCATCAAACGATGAATATCATTGACACAAATCATTCTTTCTATACTTGTGTCGTGAAGGTATTCAGTAAGAAGAAACATCCCAAACTATTCAGAAACTCTTTAAATTTAATGATTATGATACAGAAATATTGTCATTTGACATCTTTGATACCGATAACATAGGGAATAATATAGGAGATGACTGGTATAGCACATCCAAAAAACAGGACCAAAACCCCCTATCTAATGAGCCATATGAATATTGTGAACGTTGCTATCTTCTTTTCAAAAAATACAATGAATGCATAAACAATGTCTGCCAATCTTGTGGATTGCCAGCGGACTTTATGAAAAACAGCCGTCAACAGGTGTTAAAAGCTACAGCCATAAACGCCCCGATAAACAAAAATTTCACAAAGGGAACCTCACTTGTCATTGATTATTCCCCCCTTCTTGATGAGGGTGATGAGTCTATCGCATCCAACAAATTATTGAGGGATGGGGAAGTCATGGAGTCGGGCTTTGGTCCAGGACACGCAATGCAATTGATAAGAGATGTGGAGGCCCAGGCTGCAATGAGAACAAGGTCTGTGTCAACAGGTCAGCCTTATTTGCTGAAAACAACATATAAGGAAAAACAGGTCAAGTTTGACGAAAGGACTGATGACTGATACGGAAAAACTTTATATTCTCTCCCTACGATTATAGATTGGATATATATCTAAGAGAGGTCTGGGATGTTCACTCTTACCCTAAGCAGGGCGCAATAATAAAAAACATCCCCACACTTGTAATATTTTTCCGAAAATATTTGTAGAAGATTGCGATACGCAAATCGGAATGTTCTACAAAAATGTTATTTTAAGTTATATACTTATTTTTTAAGTAGTTTATAAACCAAGAATATACTATGTCACGCTATGATAACGATTATGAAGATTATAAAGAGGAAAATCAATCCTACTGGAGAGACAACATTGTGGGCCGAAGGGCTGTTGTTGCCCAGGCATATGAAATCAAAAACGTGAATGAGATTGAAAACTCGATGGCATATGGAATTGACATAACAAAGAAAGTTAAGTCAGCCGCCACTTTAATGGATGAAGCCTTAAAGAAATCAAAAAAGGCGGGCCTAAAAATCAAGAATGAGTTTGTCGTAATAAAGCCATATTATCCAGAGGAATACCTAAAGAGATGCTCCAATGCTTTCCTTTTCGATGATGTTGTTTTCTCTGCACTAAACCGTTTGTCTTTCTTCACGTTTGGAACAGGGGAGGACATTCGCTCAATACTTTATCCTGTATCCACAAAACAGCTAAAATCAGAGATGGAGGCCAAAAAGGAACTTGAATTGGTTGAGGTCATAAGACAGGGAATGGATAAGGCGGGTGTTATAATAGACAATCACCTAAAGCCCCAGGAAATTCAGGACTTTGAGAACTTTATAAATTACACTGACAAAAACTGCAGGCTTATTGATCACCTACGCCAAAACCAAATCTCTGCCCATGTCTTTGGACGTTCCGCCTCCTATATTGAATACTCAACAGAATACAACAAATCACTAAAACTGCCAGCCGACACACCCATAGGACTCAAGCCAATGAAAAGTCAATACCTGGGAAATGTCACTGTGGATCCTGTAACCTGGAGAATCAATGCTGTCCAATATAAGGATCCAACCCTGACATTCGATGAAAAGAGATTGGTGGACATTGGTGTGGCCGAACAAGGACGCAAGGAAAAAGACAAGTTTGAACTTCAATACATTCCAGTCGATGATGTCCTCTATTTTGTGAAAAACAACTATAACATGATGAAAGAGGAGGATGATCAATACTTTGGACACTCCACTTTTCAATGCATTATGGCACAGACAGAGGAAAACAGAAGGCTAAAACAGATAGTGATCCCAGCCATAAATCAGGGTCATTGGGCGGGTTCTGGATACTGGTATTTCCCCAACTGGAGTGAATCCATGATGAGAAGGTTCTTTGGATCAATAAAGCCAGGGGCGCATGTCGGAATCCCTGATGAGAGGATAAAATTCCAGGAGGCCAAACTAACATATGATTATGCGGGTCTAATTAACCTACAGAACGAGTTAAAGAAACAAATTTTGTCTGTGTTTGGAATGCCTTCTTTTCTGATGAACTTTGAGGATGTGACAAACAGGGCAACCTCTGACACCGTTATTATGGCATTCAATGAGTCCATGATAAAGTCAGAGCGTGCCTGGATCTCCTCAATTTTGGATCTGCAATGGTATCCCAAACTGTTCAAACTCTATTATCCAAATGATGAATTTTTACACATCAAAATGAAGATGAAAATGGAGTTTGAGTCCATCAGCTTTGAGACCTTTTTGGAGAAGGCTGTTGCAGTGGCTAACCTGGTTGAGAAAGGTGTGATAACAAAAGCTGAGGGACGTGCATTGCTTGATTTCCCTGATGTGATGCCATCCCCAGAGGGTCCAACAACAACTCAGCCAGGAACTCAACCTCCCCCAGCATTAAACGCACCCCCACCCCCCACAAACATGGTGCAAGAGTTTATGCAGCAAAAACAGGCATTAAACAACCAGCAAAAACAGGCGCAAGTAGTTCCCTAATTTTTCCAACCCCTTTTATAAACATTAAGCCATGGTATATCCACTAATTTCTGAATTTAAAACGACAACTGGCCGAACCTATGGAGGAGATGCCCTCTATATGGCGATGGCTTATCTGGCTGGCTATGATCTTGCCAATTCTGATCCCACAAACAAGGCAACGATTGGGACCGAAACAAGTTTTTGGTATGACAAGTTTAACCTATGGGATTTTAACCATGATTATATTCTCAAGTTTCTGACTCCATCCCTGGAGCATAACGCCTTAATCGGGTTTCCAAGTGACCTGGAAGGAACCCCCATTATTAATGAAATCACATTCAACAAATCAGAACAGGAGCTTTTTAACAAAATAATTGACGGTTTAAGCAACACATTTTCAAACATAAAGGACTCAGCCATCGCATCAGATGCCGCCATAAATTGGGATAAAATCAGCATGGTTAACGCCAAACTAATGGATTTGGATGTTAACCCAGAGGGATTGGTTAACGGCAAATCAATTAGGTGGAATGCTGGAGACAACGCCTGGGAATTATATACTCCCTTGGTGGTAGGTGTGGCTGGAACTGGTGACATCACAACGGCGACAAACCTGGGGACAGGGTTCACCATATTCAAGGAAAAGACATCAGGAAACTTCAACTTTAGGACAATAACGGCTGGCTCCAATGTCACAATAACCCCATCTGTTGACGGTAATGAGTTATCCATTGCCTCAGCCGTAGGTGTGGGTGAGGCCAACACAGCCGCCAATGTTGGAACAGGTGAGGGTCTTATATTCAAAAACAAAACATCCACAACAATAAACCTGAGAAAACTGGCGGCTGGTCCAAACATCACAATAGCAACAGGCACAGATGATGTAACTATTGAGGCGGCGGCAACCAACCTCCCAGCCACTATGGTAAAGACAGACCAGGCAAACACCTATGCGGCCTCTGTAATGCAGACCTTTAGGGGTTCACAATTCAAAATAATGAACCCAGCCAACACATTCGGTATAATTATAGCAGCGGCGGCCATCACTATACAAAACTACACAGCCACAATCCCCCTTATGACAGCAAACGACTCGTTTGTAATGGTATCACTGTCCCAAATTTTGTCAAACAAGGAATTGCTTGCCCCCATCATTGCAACAATAGTGAACGGCACTGGAACCTTAACACTCCCCGCAAACGTGACAGGCACAATCCCAACAAGAAACACAACCGATGTGTTCCAAAACAAAACAATGGCGTTTGACCTAAACACATTCACAGAGACAGGAGCGGCGGCTGGAGGCATACTTTTGCACAACGGAACAACAGGATACAGAAATCAGGCAAAGGGATCAGATGGAACTTTCCTTGGAGTGTCGGGCGGTGTTGTTGGATACTATACTCCCTCCCCTGGTGGAGGCCGATTGCCTGATGGGACAGCCATTCCAAACACTGGACGTTGGGGAGCCTTATATGGAGGCAGATTAGTGGGGGCTGGCTGGCTTGATACAACTGTCACAGTAAGCGGCTCATCATCGCAAATTATGAAGTCAACAACAGAGGCGGCAACAAGAGTAACAACTGCAGCAACAGACGACAGCATTGCCGAGATAAAGGGAAACCCAATTTGGTCAAGACAGTCCAATCTAAAGTTTAAGGCAAAATGGGAACTCCCACAGACAACCAACACCGTCATTATGGTGGGTGTTGCATCAGTGGCAGCCCTCCCAACAGGCGGATCCCATGATAATGCATTAAACAATGCCCATGGTGTTATGATAACATGTTCACATGATATTGAATCCGTATATCAGTATGTGAGAAATGACGGCAACGCAACCCAGGTAAAAGTTGCATCCACAGCCTCATCAGTTAACACAACATCCCACTCAGTATCAATAGTAATGACCTCAACAGATGTGACAATAACACTGGATAACCTAACCCCTGTAGTCTACAACACAAGATTGCCAGGCTCAACAACAGCATTGTATCCGTTTGTCCACATTGAGGCCATTGGAGGCACAGCGAAATCAATAGATGCCTATTATATGCAGTTATTGGAGGACTAGATTAATTACAAACTTAAATAACTAAGATTGGAAAATTGTTGTATAACAATGTCTGAGGAAAACACCAACCCAAATCACAACATTAAAGATTCTCCACTAAAACCGCCCGCTCCTCCTGAATCCAAAATGGTTTTGGTCCCAGAGGAATTAGTGGGCGCATTTAACAACGCATATCTTTTGAAAATAGCCGCATCACTAAACACGATAGAAAAATATGATGAGATAATGTCAGATATTAATGAGTTATACATGGCATTAAACGCCATAACTACGAAAATAATAAAGGAAAAGGACGCATTGCGAACCCAATACAAGGAGGAAAGAAAGGCGATGAGCGAGATGATGAATGCGGTAAGACAACCCGAAAGTCCCGAATCTCCTTCACCCCCACCTCATCCAGCTCCCACCCCATCATCTCCACAACAAAAGAAAACAAAAAACTAGTAGTAATAATATAGCAATTTTTTTCCATAGTTCTTCATATGTCAATGAAAATTGGTGGAAATTACAAATGTTATCATGGTATAGATACCGATAGTTTGGATGAATGGAATGAACATCTTTTGGATCCAGAAAACGGTCACACCTTTAGCGGGACAACAAAGTGTATTGGATGCGGTGTCACCATGGTTTTTGACGGCATTCCATTTTATAAGTTAGCCCCCAATGGATTGACTGTTGAGGGAACAAACATCAAAATGACCTGTCCCACATGCCAGGAAAATATAGCAAATGAATACCAAAACAAGCAAATAATTCAGATAGAAAACCCATCAAAGGGTTTCAGGATGATTGAATCACATGAGAAGGGCGGCCCAACTATAGTGAACATGAAGCAAAATAATGATACTAGTAAAAAATCAAGCAAAGGAAGCAAGGACAACAAACAATGAACTCCATAGTTAACCCCAAACTAAGAAAGAAAAAAAATTCGATATATTATGACAAGAACAAAGCCAATCCCCTAAATTCCTGTATGAGGTTAAGACGCTCAAAACACGAGAAAAATCCTTTTGCACACTCATACTTTTGTGCCGTTGTAACCAGGCTAAACGGCAAAAAGGAACTTGTTTCAGACTTTGAGCATAACGTCTTTCCCTCTGGATGTGTTGATTCCCTTCACAATATGGGTTTCATCAACACGAGCAACACTGGAACTCGTGGATTTGGAGCTATAGCGTTAACAGCCGACACAACCCAGACAATCAATGCAGCCCAGACCGCACTAACTGGAGAAATAACGACAAACGGTCTGGCACGTGTAGAAGCTGGAACAAAAACCCACATAGCGGGAACAAATACATCCCTTGTTGAGCATACTTTCACATTGTCAGGATCTCAATCCGACATTACGAGAGCGGCTTTGTTTAATGTGACATCCGCTCCAGTATCGGGAACCATGGGACCATTTGCAGCTTTCTCATCAGCAACAGGAGCAATGTCATCGGGTGAAACACTCAAGGTTTCCATAACTATCACAACCACATAACCTTTTTTTTAGACGATATTTATGCCAGATTTTGGACAAAACCAGGAAAACAGTATTGAGATTCTTCAAAACAAAACAATAAAGGCAGAGTCACAAACCAATCTGGGAAGATTTGTCACAGCTCCCTATATCAAGGAATCAGGATCACTTTATGCCGCCCCCTCTGGCCCCATACTGACCGAATTACTCCAGGGATTCACCTTATTGGGAACTCCTGTATTACAGACAGTTGATTCAAGTCATGGATTGTCGGTTAACTATGCAACATCTACCTCAAACAACAATCCAGCGGGATACAAAAGTCCAGTCCTATTTACTTATAGACAGTTTAATCCATATTTTCGCCTAAAGTTTAATTTGGTTTCAACCACATTAGCCAGACTGTTTGTGGGCTTTAGCAGCAACAACACAACCATAGCATCGGAAACTTTGATAGCCGCTGCAGATCAGGGAGCAATGTTCGGGTTTCAGAACGCCAATGCAAACTATAACATATACACAAATGACGGATCAGCCGCTGCATTAGCAACAGGTCTGACTCCAGTGGTTGCAAAGGATACAGGTATCAGGGCGGTTGAAATGTGGTTTGACAGTGCAGGTTTTAACGTTAACCTAACTGGAATCACTGGAGCGGTTGCAAGTGCCTTAGTGACAACAAGATTACCCGCAGCCAACACACCTCTCTCATTATTCTTTTTCTATGAAACAGCAACAACCGCAGCCAACAACTGGAAACTATACAATGGTTATTTTGAGCATACTAGAACAGTCTCTCCCCTCTAATTGATATAAGATTGGGAGGTTAAAACAAAACATGGGAGACGTAATAATTAACATTCCTTTTGAGTTAGCACCAACGGTTTACAATGAGATAGCCAACTATGTCATACCTCCATATGAGACTTTTTCCTATGACAACAACTTTAAGCACACGTTCAAGTTTACAATGACCGCTGATGAGGAGAGAACATTCAAAAAGTTTCTGGCCACGAGATTGGGCATTTATGGCGATGACCTAGGCAAATACACACAGAGGGAAAGTGCAGATATGAAGTTTTCAACAAACACGCCTGTCACCTTGACCAACATTGGAACAACATTCAAAAACGTATATGCTGGATCAGATGGACTCTCCATTCCCATAGACGTGTTTAACTATAATGATGTCAGGATCCAAGTCCATTGGACAAAGGCTGGAACTGGAGTGCAGTCATTACAGATAATACAAAAACAGTCACCAAACACCGTCCTCATTCCTTTGTCTCCCCTAGTTTCGGGTCCAAACAACAGTGCAGTTCTCCCCATACCTGACTCACTGAAAAACATATCACAGCTTTATGTTATCCAGGTAAAGTCAACCGTTGCAGGAGATAGTCCTACTTTTCTAGGTATAAGGATTTTGATGAGATAATGGTCACAGTCAGCTCGAACGGCACACAGACCGCCGTCATTTCAACGGAACATACCTTATACAATCCTGTAACATCGAAATTCTTCACCGCATATGTTGATCTCACAAACATGACATCCACAGACACAACAGAGATTCGTGTTTATGTGATAGCAAAAACAGCGGGATCATATATTCAATACTATATGATGTCCTATACTGGAGTCCAAACCAATCCACTTGTCTATATTCCTCCCCTTCCCTCAGACATTGGTTGGAAACTCACACTAAAACAGACGGCGGGAACAGGCCGAACATATGACTGGAAAGTGTATGAGGTTTAGCCATAGATGCCATATTTTAACCCAAATTCCGCCATTGCAGCTATTCATTACAGGGGAGTTTTATCCACACTAAGAAACCTAACTGTAACAATCTCGGATTCTATAACATTTTCATCATCACATATAAGACTAAAAAACAAGTTAAAGACCACATCTGATTCCATTGTTTTGGCATCAAGTCATACCCGCCTAAGAAATTTAAAAAGACAGATTGCCAACCTGGTTTTTTCAGACAATTTTGAGTCAGGCACTTATTCTATGATAGAGGGGACAACTTCACCAAACACAAAATGGGTTAATCAATACATTGGTGGAATTGGAGCATCTACAGGTGTCAGGGTTTCAGCATCACCCTCATCTGTTTCTGATAATGTTATGTGGGAAAAGCCACAAGTTTCTACAGCACAATTTGAAACACATGCAACACTAAACCTGGATAATACATCATTTACTGACTTTGATATGAGTGTGGACATGCGAACAATCTCACAGTTAAGACAAAACTTTTCACCAAATGCATGGGAAACGGCATGGATTCTTTTCAGATATACCGATGCTTATCATCATTATTACTTTACAATAAAGACATCAGGAATAGAATTAGGTAGGAAAGATTATGCAACTCCCCAGGAACAGCAAATCTTTCTTGTTACTTTAGGAACTCCAGTGGTTACACTCCAACAATGGGATAATGTGAGAATAAGATGTGTATCTAACAGGATTACAATATGGGTAGATGGGACTCAGGTTATTGATTTTGTAGATGATGGAAGTTCTGGATATGATACAGCAACTGGATTAACACCCGCCCCACCTTCAACAGCAATGTATGGAGGTAAAATCGGATTATATACAGAGGATGCAGAGGTTGAATTCAATAATGTTTTGGTATCAGACACCTCAACACTAACATTATCACATACAACAAACATATATCGGGGCAGGGCGAAAACATTATCAGATTCCATTACATTTTCAAGCAGTCATACAAGACTAAGAAACAAGATAAAAACACTTTCAGACTCTCTTGCCTTGTCTGCAACTCATACACGATTAACCAACAAACAGAGATCTTTATCACATTCTCTCGTATTTTCCGACAACCATGCCCGCCTCAGAAACAAAATCAAAACCATATCTGAATCCATAGCTTTATCCTCATCACTTGCAAGACTAAAGGGAATCATAAGGACAATCTCACAATCAATTGCACTTTCTGACTCCAATGCAAGAATAAGGTCAAGACTTAGATCACTGAGTGATTCTATAGCCTTTTCATCAACTCATGCAAGATTAAGAAACAAGATAAAAACACTTTCAGACTCAATTGGATTGTCTGCAACTCATACAATACTGAGAAACAAATTGAGGACTTTATCTGAATCCATAGCTTTCTCATCAACACTTGCCAGGATTCAATCAAAGATCAGAACATTGTCAGAAAGCATCGCATTAAGCCACAGTTTTGCAAGGTTAAGAAACATAAACAGGACTTTATCACATTCCCTTTCATTTACCGATTCCCTGGATGCCTATAGAAGTCTTGTCAGATCAATTGAGGACAATATTGCATTCTCTGACTATGTAACAAAAATTACAACAAGATTGCGGTCCATTTCACACTCAATTGAGTTTGTGACAGAACTCAGCCGACAAATACATGTTTCCAGGTATCTTGAGACAAGTATAAGTCTCTCCTCAACAACCCCAGCATTTTTGAGGTCACGAATAAGATCCCTATCTGAAAGCATTGGATTTGATGACTCTTTTTCTGATGTAAGATCCAAGATCGGTGACTTTACGGACTCCATATCATTCTCTGACTCCAGCCAATATATTAGGTCACTTATCCGAACACTGGAGGAGTCAATCACATTCTCAGATTCCCATGAAAGACTGACAGAAAGGATAAGGACAATATCTGAGTCAGAGAATGATATGGAGTCCGTAAAGTCACCGATCTTGGATCTTA
>Ga0181465_100189_pt1 | contig 20666 bp, 13 predicted proteins | sample InSIn3gowninarea_FD_119076 | JGI IMG/M metagenome (GOLD analysis project Ga0181465, IMG submission 119076) | Clean room microbial communities from NASA Spacecraft Assembly Facility at Jet Propulsion Laboratory, Pasadena, California, USA -... ... | reverse complement strand
TCCGACCTCATCCTCGCACTGAGCATAAAGATGAGGTGTGGACTGATGTGTTGGGGTGGCAGGGCGATGAGGTAACGATTGACGGGGAGGGGTATGGGATGTTTCCGTGTCCGGGGACTAGTGTGGCTGTTTGGGTGAGGAAAGACGCGCAGGGACGGGATAGATTTGGGAAGTTGTGAGTTCTCCTTTTTCTTTGGTTTTCTTCGTTTGTGGTTTTTGTGGTTTGTGATTTGTGTGTGTGTGTGTGGATGGATGTGTACTGACTCGATGTGTGTGTGTTTAGTGATTCGGATATTTATGCCAAGGCTTGATCAGATCTCAGGCCCGGGGTTGGGGAATTGACTACCTACCTACCTACTTCAGGTACGTATCTAAGTGCATAGGTATTGGTTAGATTTTTTTTGGATGGATTATGGAGAGCCTCTGAGCGGCTTTGGGACCTCAGGACTGTTTTTATTTATGTAAAGCTTTTTGAATTGGAGGTGCTAAAGTATATGTTGGCTTTTCCCTGATCATTTTCTGTTCAACCATGCTGAAGAATTCTAGGTTCTGAGTTCAAGAATTATGATATCAGGAACTTCTTTTTCGAGCATAGATAAATAGATACATAGACATAGACTAGATTTCACTTCTAGATTTTTGACAACTGGTATGCCGTTATTTTATGGAGTGCAAACTGTTTATGCATCTGCCAAATTCCTCTCCTGCGCCTCGTCAACACATTTATTCCAATCAAGATAACCATATAGATACGTATACTCGATCGCCGCGACTATACCTAATGCCAAAGCTACACCCGTCCATAAACCCCATATTCCCCAATGCGCTCCAAATGCCGTGCCGAAACTCAACGGCATAGCAATGGCATAGTAGCAGAATAATTGAACATAGCCACCGAATTCTTGTTGGCCGAGGCCGCGGAGGACACCGTTGGCGCATGCGGCGAGGGCATCGAATAATTGGAAGGCGGCGCAGAGAGGGAGGACGCCAGCAACTAAAGAGATGACTATTTCGTCGGAGGTGAAGAGGCGGGGGATCAAGTTTTTGAGCGCGGAGAGCATGGTGACGTTAAAGACGCCAACGAGTACGGCTGCTGTTATGGTAACTCGTGTGGCAACACGGGCAGCGTCGGGGAGGGTTGCGCCTATGAGGTTGGCGACACGGGTTGAGCCAGCGATGGAGAGCGAGAAAGGGATTTGGTAGGTTGTGCTTGATATGGTTGCGAGGACGGATTGTGCGGCGAGAGTGGAGGTGCCGAAGAATGACGATGCGAAGGTTAGGATTTCGAAGGCGACGAATTCGGCTTCAACGATGACTAAGCCTGGTAACGCGAGTTTGATCATGGGCCCCCAGTTGCTGAAGGCTTTGCGGGTGAAACCATTCCAGCAGGACATGCCGGACTTGGAGAAGAACCGAATGTAGACGAGGAGGCCTACAGGGAGCAGGTTGTCGGTTATGGCTACTGCGATAGGAGCACCGATGAAGCCTATCTTGACGTACCATACGAGGTACCAATTTAGGAAGGCGTTGACTGGGGCACAGATGAGAAGGACATAGAGACTGGCGCTGAAGAGGCCTTGTGCTTGAGCGTAACGTTTCGCAGCTTCAAAGGCGGCATAGCCTGGAGCACCTGCTAGGACAACTTTGAGGTATAGTCCGGCAAGTATCGCGACATCCTTCTCTGGCACGACGTAGACCAGAAATTTATCAGCCAGGAGCCATATTATAGCAATAGGAACAGTAAGAACCCAGAGGAAGATGATCATACGCTGCATTTGGAGACCAACAAGCTTTTTCTTTCCCGAACCGTACGCTTGGGCACATAGGGTATCGAGACTAGTAGCTAGACCTTGGTAGACAGCATAGCCTGTTATATTTGCCGTCATGGTAGCGATAGAAACCGCACCAAGCTCGACAGTACCAAGATGGCCAACAGCAAAGACCGAGGCAAGAGTCAGAGAGTATTGAAGGAGGAAAGTCACCATTAGAGGCAGGGAATAGGTCGCAAGGACTTTTGCTTCACGCTGCCATGTTGTTTGGATTTTACCGGCTTCGACTGCCTCGCTCCATTTTTGAACAATCTGTTGAGGATCATCTTGACCACCGTATGGAAGAGACGAATTCCTTAACAGAGGGGTTGTTTCCTCTTGACCATTAGCAAATGGTATATGAAACATGGTTTTGTTTGGACCATCGGAGTGTTTTGGCGGTATGATTTTGTTGTCCCTGAGTAAGCTTCTTTCTTCTTCTAGTGCTCGTTGTCGTTCCTCTTTTGTTAATTTATCGTAATTGCCACGGCCAAAAAGGACTCCTCGAGGACCTGCGCCGGCAAAACTTGGTCGGCGGTACGATCCAACAAAACCATTGTTAGGCACGGACGTTGAAGGTCTTAGCGTATTTGTCTCATCCTCCTCATCATCGTCGTTGTCCACTTCAAGTGTCTCTCCGTCGTCAGAAGCTTCCTCTATATCACGCTGCAATGAAGATTGTGCCAGCTCTTGCGCATTAGGCAAGGAACCTGCGAAGGACCTTCTCGCCGTTCGCGTGGTGTCATGAATAGTTCGGGCAAGGGTCGGCATGGCTGAGGGTAGAGGACTAAGGTTTGCAGGTAAAGAGACGAGGTTGTTCCGCAATCAAATCGAGCCCAGCAAGCAATTGTTGGAGAGTGGGAACATAGATGAAGGTCACAGAGATATAGTAGCAGGAACGATCAATCTGCTTCGATATGAACACGGATAAACAGCTCCAAACTTGGTCTGCTCGCAAAGCTATCGCTGTATCGTCTTAGTCATGTGAAGCTGCTACAAGGGGGGGAAGAGAGCATCAAGCTCTTCCTAAAAGTACCTTATTTTGCACATTGTGGGGGAGGAGACAAGCGGTGGCCGGCCTCGGACGGAAGCTGCGTCGTAGCGCCTCCTTGAATTAATCAGCCAATGAGAAGAATATCCGTCATATAGATCATGTAGGCCGGCGGAAGTTGTCCCTCTCATCTACAGTACAGTACAGTAGTATCAAACTCCATGCAAGTCTGAGGACATTAGCACGAGTCAGCGGTCTTTTCATCTTCTACTTTTACGTATCTGATTAGCTATCTCAATACGCACAATCACAAACAATCCACAGCTGTCATTCTACCCCAGCAATTGCAGGGCGCCAGGGGACCGCGATCGACAAAGCTTGGAGAAAATACTGTACTCTTCTCAATCTGGTGGTTTTAGCCAGATCTTTCCACGTCGAACATCAATCTTCACCATTAACAACTCTGAAGCTTGAGAAAAGATAGATACCATGCTTGACAGAACCATGGATTCAGTCCCTATATATGATATCGCAGTAGCAGATTTTGCCATAGCCTGCTGAAGTCATATGACTGTCCGCTTACTGTTACAGAAGTACTGACTGTCTGAGTACAGTCACCATCCCTGTATAATGCTGCCGGCACTACGATCTACCTAGCCTTGCATTGATTGCGTTTATCCCTCTAGTCGAGCCAACGAGATGAACTGCAAAGAAGGTCGTTTTAGAGAGGAAAAATATCTTGTTGGTTTGTAAGAGGGACAAAAGTGGTCAATGCGAGGCTAGGTCTAGCGCCCGCAACTTTACACGGGGATGCTGACCGCATACAAGGTAGGCAAGGTAGGTACAGTAGATATGCACTTGTTCAGTATGACATTTACTGTATTTTCAAAAGTACTACACCACCAGTTGCTATTGTAATACCTGAATGAGCAAGCCCTAACAATCCGTTATTTCTCATGACTGGCACTTCTCAGAGGTCTCGATGACCGCCACAAAATACTTGCTAGAAATCTGTGCAAGCTCACACCGGTCAGCTCATAATGCACAAGAGGCTGGTGCTCATCGTGTTGAGCTTTGTCAGAATCTCGAACAAGGTGGCATCACACCTTCTTATGGATTGGTCAAACACTGCGTGCAGACTTTGAATATTCCAATTCATGTTCTGATTCGTCCTCGACCTGGCAACTTCGTCTACAATGACGATGAATTTGAAATCATGCTGAACGATATCAACATGTGTCACGACCTGGGCGTTGCTGGGGTTGTAGTAGGCGCACTAAATCAAGATCATACTGTTGACATTGTCAAGACAAAAAAGATGGTCGAAACGGCCCAGTCGTTGCACGTTACCTTTCATCGGGCTATTGAGGATTGTGCGGACCAAGTTCAAGCTCTCGAAGACGTGGTGGAGGCTGGTTGTCAACGAATACTTACATCAGGCTTGGGTAACACGGCCACCGAGAAGCTGGACAACCTTTGCAAATTGATCGAGCAGGCTGAGGGTCGTGTAGAGATCATGCCAGGAGGAGGTGTGACAAGTAGGAACATTCAGCAGATTCTAGCGCAAACTGGGGCCAAGTCGGTACATGCTTCGGCCAAATCGAGAAGAAGTAGAACTGATACCATGCAACAAAGCAAGTTTGACGTCGAGGAGATGGAGTCTAGTACAAGTTTAATAGAGGAACTGGTAGACAAACTGAAGGATATATTGTGTCGCATGGAATACGAGCCAGCAGACACAGAATGCTGATTCAAAAATTGCATGCTGTCGTTGTCGCAAGCCTGGTCTTAGCACTCGTTGTCGTAGAACACCTCGGTGTCCCTGATTGCGCAAGTTGCGTCAGAGGTGCTGCGTGGTCGACTTCGTTGTACAAATGTACCTCAACTATCTTCCTGACACGACTATGTACGGAATATTCATATTCGAACCCAAAATCCGGATGACGTTTAGTCACCGAAGATTTACCGGAGCATTTGAGTAATTTCTTACGCTACATGCTTTCAAGCTGCTTACATTCCAGCATTAGCGCACACATGGCTGATGTTGCGCAAGCCGTGTCCGAACAGACAGCATCGCTGTTCGGCAATGACTATGGCCAGGCGTCGGCAGATCCTGGTCAAATCGCATTACATTACAAGCGCAAAGCCGAGTACGACAATGTGAGAGAATTACCTAGAGCACTAGCTGAGAAGCAAGCACAGGCTGCAGCATCAAGAGGACCAAAGAGACCAAAAGTTCAGAATGGAGGGAGCAACATGGCTTTGGTCAAGGTCAACGGCGACTCGAAAGCTGAAACGAACGGCGCAGGCACAAGCACATCCTCGAGTTTAGTACGGCGGCCGAATATGCAGCAACCGAAACCTGAATGGCACGCGCCATGGAAGCTGATGCGAGTGATATCTGGTCATTTAGGATGGGTGCGCGCTTTGGCAATCGATCCAGACAATCAGTATTTTGTTTCGGGTGCAGGCGATAGGACGATCAAGATCTGGGACCTGGCAACTGGACATCTAAAGCTTACACTCACCGGCCATATATCGACCGTCCGAGGTCTTGCTGTGTCTCCTCGTCATCCCTACCTGTTCTCATGCGGTGAAGATAAGAAGGTAAAATGCTGGGATTTGGAGGCCAACAAAGTCATCAGAGACTATCATGGCCATCTTTCGGGTGTATACACACTATCGTTGCATCCAACACTGGATGTGCTTGTCACTGGAGGTAGAGACGGTGTATCGAGAGTTTGGGATATGAGGACGCGCGCCAATATCCACGTATTATCCGGCCACAAACAGACTGTTACCGATGTCAAATGTCAGGAAGCCGATCCACAAGTCATTTCAGCATCTCTTGATAAGACTGTGCGGCTGTGGGACCTTGCGGCAGGAAAGACCATGGGTGTACTCACACATCACAAGAAAGGTGTTCGAGCACTGGCCTTGCATCCAAAAGAATTCACCTTTGCCTCGGCTTCCACACAAACCATCAAGCAGTGGAAATGCCCCGAAGGCAGCCTCATGCAAAATTTCGACGGCCATAACTCGGTCATCAACACATTGGCAGTCAATGAGGACAATGTAATGTTCTCTGGCGGCGACGATGGTACTATGTCGTTCTGGGACTGGAAAACTGGTCATAGATTTCAGAGCCAGGACTCTATTGCGCAGCCTGGTAGTCTTGAAGCCGAAGCTGGCATTATGTGCTCTTCCTTCGATCAGACTGGTTTGCGTTTGATTACTGGCGAAGCCGATAAAACGATCAAGATTTGGGGTCCTGATCCAAAAGCTACGCCCGAGACACATCCTCTTGAGTGGAAACCTACTCTTTCACGAGTCAAGTACTGAAAACGTCGGTGATACCACTTGTCATGAATCGAATACGTTGTGTATGAGCTGTCTCAGCCACCACATCCCAAGATCCAGGTGGGTGTCAGTGGCGTAGTGCCTCACGAGCTTACCGAGTTTCTCCACGAGTCCGCTCCGACTCTTGAATCTGGAACAAAAGCCACTTTGCGGCAATACCCGCTTGAGATTCTGAGGCCCAAGTAGGGCTACACATCAAACCGGAGGGGCGGGGGACTATGTGATGATAAATGACGGCTAACCGGGTATAATGGTGTGAACAAAACACGGCGTTATCAGCTCGTGCACCTCAAGGCATCAAAGAATAGAAACCCAATTGCAGGTACCATGAAACACCATAGCGCAGAACTATGCAGGTGTTATAGACACGGCGGTCGAAAACCGAGCGTTACGAATGCGAATGAACTACCTAGGTTTAAATGCTAGCTAGCCTGTGGCGGCGTGATGGAAAGGCCAGGAGTGGGAGGAGTGAGTGTACAAGAAGGATGGCAGAGATCTACGGATCGCAATTGTGGTAAGCCATCTCCGATACTGGAGGACAATGGGCTTAAGATGACGAAAGTTCTCTCTGTGAGTCTTCTCCTCATCTAGCCTCTGCAAGCTCAACCCAGTATAAGCTTTGTTGCTGCTGATGCAGATATCTACTAGACGTTTCAGACTTGGATTCTTACCACTAGCGAACCTGTGCATATCACTGCAAGCAGACTGCCAGCGTACTGGAGAGGGTATGTACATGTGGAACTCATGAAAGTTCCTGCTTGCCCTCGATCTTCCAGGCACTTACAACTGCATTTCACCCATTCAAGCCTACCACTACCCCATTCATTCTGCATATATCTTGAGATTTCTTTCGTGTATCCCGTCCACAGCCATACTCAGGTAGGTCTGACAGTTGCTCTTACTTTTGTCTTCTTCTCCTTGCGACTATCTCAATCCCTTGTCGACCTCTTGTTCATCATTTTGGATGTTTGTTTGCGATTGTGGGATGCCGAGCATGCCGAGCCGCAGCAGAAGCACAATCTGATTGCTTGCAATTCAACACACAGTCCTAACGTCTTTCTTTGCTTTCCAACCCTGCTCACAAGTTTTCCGTGAGCTTGCTGTACAATATCATATGTCCGACTTTGCTTGGTACCGAACTGTCACAATTTGTTGGTTGCCGTTGTTATTTGGCTGTGGCGAGCCGCTGTATCCGATCATCAATAGCTCTTTCCACACGTCCGACAGCCGCATACCTGCCTGAGTCACATCAACCACGTCAAGACACCCCACGATACCACGTCAGTGTGCACGATGATGGCGATCAAGACTTGTTCATTCGTATCTATGAGAATTGGTTGATTATTATTCGAGACAGTGCGCCCGACAATGTTTCAGAAGGTGTCGGTAGCTTCATATGTGTGAGAAGCATACTGGTGTGGCACGAGTTCAGCTGATGGAGTGGAAGTCTGATGACCTTGGATACGAGGTGAGTAACTCATTCTGATGACATGAGGATACCAAACAGTCGGGATATCTACCACAACCATGAACAAAGAACAAGATCAGCTCATAACCATACGCAAGGAATGACTGACGAACCAGTGCTCCGACACACCAGACCATAACAACAAATGCTCATCAAGTTTGCACAAAGGGACATCTATATCATGAATTCATTCAGCCCAACTCAGCTCACACCAGGACATTCAAGCAAACACTTTTATACCATAGCCGCCCATCTCCGTCATTACCCGCGGTTAACCGACATCATCATCACTCACTTTCCTCCATCTCATAATCCCCTTGGATTCTCATCACCTTCCACTCCACCCCTTGGACCTCGCCCTACCTTCCCTCAGTACCTGTAGCCGGCCTACGACAGGCACACAGTACTGACGGCACCCTGGCTTCTCCACAAGCAAAACAGAACCGCTGCCCACAAAGTGGACATTGGAGCTGATTGCAGCCATCTGGGTGCCGAAAGTATGCTGCGAAACACCTCGGACACCTTCGCAATGTCTCACCCGGAAAAGCCTCCGCAAGGCGCGCCGACTCAACCTCGAGCTCTTCGCTCGCAGCATCCGCCGGGCACACCTCGTTTCGGTTCCCCAGGTGATCCTGGAGCAGCTTGTTACACCGTGTGCAAGTTTTCTTCTTGCACACCATGCACAACCTGTACCCATTCTCCGGGTGGACGTTGCGAGGGTGAATGAAATGTTTGCAGCCATCGTCGCCGCAATACTGAGGGTTAGGGGTGCTCGTCTCCTCCACCAGACTTCGGTAATCTCTCGCAATGTTGGTGTCTGGGTCTGGGTCGGCGAGAGGAGCAGTGAAGTAGGACCTTGAGAGGTCGAAGGGGGAAGTGATACCACAGCAAATACAGAGGGTCTTGCTGCCTATGGCACTCGTCAGCCATGCCTTGTAACAGGCGTGGCAGTAGTGGTGTGGAGATGGCTGGCAGAGTGTTTGAATTGTTTGGCCGGCATCAAACTCTTCGCGACAGGCGACGCACTGGACCGTGCCACGCTCTCTTCGGATTGGTGGCGCTCGTTGGCGCTGCTGCTGCTGTGGTGGTGCTTGTGGTGGTGGAGGTTGTTGAGGTCTAAGGGCTACTTCAAGGTCTGAGTAGACCCCCATATAGGGGAGAATGGGTCGGTACATGGTTGTCCGTCCGCCATTGGCCAGGAGTGAAGGGTGTATACCCCCTGTCGCACTCTGGAGGTAGACCTCCCTATATCTGTCTGGTGTGAGGTTTGCAGGAGCAAGAGCAGCCAATTCCTGCAATCGAGGTTGGTTGATAAGAGCTGGGTGGTTTTCCCATGTGTTTGGTTGTTGTGGTGGAGGCAGAGGAGCTTGATATTGTTGTGGAATTTGTAGTGGCATATACTGCCCAAGCTGAGGATACTGCGGATCGAGAATTTGCATGGTGTGTGGTTGTTGGAGTTGTCTTAAGGCAAGACCTGCCATCCTCATATCTTGGTGAAGGTCGTCATTGGCAGTTTGTTGGTCTGTGTTCACGAAAGAGGGGTATATTGATTGTGGATTGTCCTGTCGAAACCGCTGACTTGGTGGTGGAGATCGGTTGTTGTGATAAGTTGGTGCAGTGGTAGATTCAGGTCTTCTTGTGCCTTCATTCTCGCTGGTAGGTGAGGAGGACGCTTCTCGCTTGATGAAAGACATGGTGGATCGGTACAAGAACAGTTTGGTATCAAGAACGGAGCTGGGAGACAAAGAACGAAGGTTGTGGTGGTCTGGTTGTGGTAAGATGGGTATAGATGGATGTGATTGGTCAAGAAAGCAGGGGAGAGGAGGACAAGACAATACCGCAGACCCCGTTTGCACACTATGACACTACGACAGCCTTGCGACTATGTGCGAAGACTTGGCACTGCTTTCACTCGCACGCGCGAAGCATCAAGCTGAGGAAGAACCATTGTCAACAAGCAGATTCCGGACTTTTACCAGGGAGGGCACAACAGCCTGACTCAGAGGAATGAAGGTTCATGGGTTGAGCACTAACAGCACCTTTTAGCAGAACTGTGTTACCCCTTTATCACAGATCATACTCCATTTCATCTCGAGCAAGTCTCAAGAAACGCTAAGAGCCTGCAGATTCGTGTCAGAACATCAATTCACAGACGACACAAGGGCAGGTAAACCGAACTCTATATTCTGAGTCCTCAGCTTCACTCACTGCACTCATTACACTTCTAACACAGTTCAGATCGATCAGACACTTACTTCACCACGAACCACACTTTCGAATACGTATCTCAAAACAATAGAACATTGGAAAGATTTCAGCTACCGTTCAGTACCTCAGCAGGTAACGCTCAGTTCTCGAATGAGCTGGTCTGACATCGTAACCACTACCTCTATACGGTTCAAGCACATCTTAGACTTATCTGATGTTCACTAACATAGTGGAACAATCCTAAATTCAGAGTCTGATCCAACTAAGACTGGAGTCCCCTAAGAAAGGACTAGACAATGGCAGAGAGTCAACACTAGCAGACAGCATATACATGACCAACAAGAAAGAGCCCACAGGGGGGATGGTACATCCCCTGAAAAGCTGGACCACAGCACAAATTCTAGCTACAGAACGTGCCACGAAACTTCTGAAAGAATGATAGAGATATAGAATACAGCAACGAATTCAGCGGGATACAGTAGCAGCAGTAAGGTTCTAAACACATGATGAGAGGACGATCGAAACGAGACCGAATACACTCTGCCGAAGTGCCAGAGACATAAAAACGAGAGTGACAGGCAATATCCAAGAAACATGCCTCGCACACCAGTATGCATGAACCGCGAAATCCCATCGATACATTCAGAGCATCGGATACAACCAACCCTACGTATGGACCCGTTGAGTAAGTAAAAGGAGGTTCAACTCGTGAGGCCGAAAACCAACAGGCAAAACACAAATACTTATATACATTCATTCATACATACCCACATACATAGGATCACCGTCTCAAACGTCTACGAAGCAGGTCGTGAGTGGTCTCAAATTCATTCCGTGTTTACCACACTGACACAGGTACCTACCTATGTAGCGAGGACCTACAGTAGCGTCAGCAGGTCGTTTCCTTTCTCGATCACATACAGTACTGTGACTTACGTAGTCCTGCGAAGGGAAGAACAGCCATTCCTCCTATCGAAGCGGGTTAAAGCGTAAAGTATCAACAGTATATGTACTTCAATGGGAGGGATAGCTGTAAGCTACACGGTACATAGCTTCGAGTTCTCCATACGTACCTACGTACGTAGGTATCGGAGGGTTAAGGCTGAGTTGTGTTACGCGAGAGAGTACGTAACGAATGATTCCACCGACGGACACGAGAGAGGCAATTGCGGAGAGCTAGTTTCCAGAGGAAGCTGAGGTAGTGAAGTGTTGGCCGTGACCGTGAACTACTGTACATTGAAGAAGCTATTCACAACACGAACATACTAATCGTGAGCCACAACTATATCGAATCGCTAATGCCATACGCCAGACGCAAGTTTTTGTCTACGCTCTCATTCCATGGCCGTGACAATTTGTAATCATACTCGCTCGCATTCAATCACTCAATCAATCATTCAATCATCCATCCATGCTTCGCCGTCAACGCCGTAACATCCTTTAGCCGTGGTTAGCTCGTAGGGGTATTCGCTATTCAATAACACTCGCACTCCAAATCATGCCAAGTCACAACCACGCGCACGTGAAAAGCCGTCTTTCGTCTCCTATCGTTCCACCCTTATACGTGTAAAACACGAAATCGATGTCGACAATAAAGTCGTCCTCCCTTAGAAACTGACTTCCCCATCATCTTCATCCTCGATTTTGGCTGGAACATAGTCGCTCTCCGACTCGGTTTCACTCAGGGGCATTTCTTCCGCGTCTGCGATTTGACCTTCAGCCTTTCCTTTCTCTTTTTCTTTCTCCGATTTGAAATGGCTGTACTGGCCACTCTCGATGTCCTGCAAAATTCGCTGAAAGTAGTATTTCAACGTGCGCAAGCCTCGTAAGTAGCCTCGATCGATATCACCTGGATGCACAGGAGGCGCTTGAGCACCCTCTGGTAGCGGATCCTCTGACGTGACACAATTTGCAAAATCGACAAGCTTCATCTCAATGGGTGGTGGCCACGGCTTGTTCTCTTCTTGCTTCTTCTTGAAAATGTCAATACCATTCTTTTGGGCCTCAGTAGAGTCACGAGACTTTTCCGGTTCAGCATCATAGTACATGAGGAGACTGCTAGCGTAGAGTCGATAACCAGGCAATCGTCGAACCATATTTTCAAGCTTTGAGAGCTTATGGATGATTGTTGGAATATGTCTAGCCACGCTGTCATAGCTGACGCCGTCATGGAGGAACCGAGTCAGAGCTTTGCGGAAAGGTTTGCCTGCACTGACGTTTCGACCAAAATATTTGTCTTGGTAAGTGGTCTCCTGAGTCTTGCGGTCGAAGCTTTGCATACCACAAATGCGCACACCTAGCTGTTGGGAGGTCGTATCGGCGCACTTGGTTCGTTGAGAAAGTATCTTCTTTGCATTGGCTTCGACACCATATTGTCGTGTTCCCATTTTGAGGTCGAGAACAGCAGGTCTGCCCATGCCAGCAGTCAAATCCTCAAGTAAAATAAACAGAGCATTACGCTGGCCAGGCGTAGCAGACTGTGCTTCTTTGGGATTGACAGGCAACCGGTCTTCTGCTAGGAGTTCATGTGGAACAATTTCGTCACCCTGATGACTTTTGTCATTGAGTGTAAGCTTGGTCTGATGGTCATGTTCACCTTCTTCAATAGTTGCAGTATACACACTGGTAGTTGCTGGTTGCTCCGTGGCCGTTTCAGATGGACGGCGATCCTCGTCCATAGCAAAAATCTCCTCCTCCCTCATAGCACTCAACGCCTCATCTTCGAAATACTGGAGTTGAGGCACGTCATTACCACCGACTGATGTACGTCTTCTTCGCAAGCCCATGCCAGAATGTCGGCGTCGATGACCGGGTCGTGTAGTTTCTGGTAATGGCTCCGTCTCTGCACTCTCAACAGTGACAACACGGTTGAGGTCATATCTTCCTTCAAACTCCTTCGCAGAGGACGAATACTTTGATGGTGGCTGACGTGGTATGTCAAGGGAGTCAGTGGTTTCCTTGACTGTATCTGCAACTACTTTGTCAGTATTGTGGTGGCTCGCATGTCGAGGCTGCTCAAGGTGGGTGTCTTTGACGTCGTGAAAGGTAGACATAGAGAGATTTGCTCGCTTCTTTGCATCAGGGTCCTTCCTCATCGGAAATGAATTGGAAGTTGAGGACTTGGCATGGCCGTGACTGCCACGTGGAATATGGTGAATTTCGGGAGCGCCGCCGAAGACTTCTCTAAAGACTTTGGCTTTGAGGCTGTCGTTGACTGAAGAGATGCCCCAACTGTCGGAATGCTCAGGAGGAGCTGGTCGAGGCGGCGATGATGTGCCGTTTGCCAACTGGTGCTGAGCTCCATCAGCTCTACCATGATCGAGTTTCATTCTGCGCTGTCGAAAATGTGTAGGATCTGCACTTTTTGGCCGCTCGGGTAGACCGAAAAACTCGGACTGTAGCAGGTGGCGATTTTGATTGAGCAGAACCTGTGGTATAGCTCCCAGCTTCTGTGAGTGACTGACGATTCGCTCTGTGCTAGATTTTGATGCTTTCTTGCCCTTCTTGCAAACACCATTTGTGGTATCAACATCGTCATCCTCACCAGGTTTCTCCTCCTTTTTGGTGGTTTGCTCTTCATCTTTACTTGTTTCGACTGTAGCACCTCCATCTTGAGCTTGCTTCGGTCCTTTTGAAAAAGTGACGTTCAGTACACCGATATACCTTGGCATAAATTTAAGCATGTCAGGGTGCGACTTTTCGACACGTTCATAAAACTCATTCTCTCGACTGTTAAGCTGCTTACAGACTGCTCGTCGGGAAAAGCGGAAGATGGTTGAATGACCACCAACCTGATGCTTATATGGTTCAAGTGTAACAGCAGTTTTAGGCTTGGCCACCATTCCTGCACGGCCACGCTTACGTCGACTCCGAGACATTGAGGCCGTCGGCGTTAATACACCTTCGTCAACCTGACTGAAGTCGGTCATTTCATCACTGGATCCAATTTCAGATGCAGAGGATGGCACGATGAGGGCAGTAGGATGCTGGTCGATGGCAGGCATTTTCGGGGTTTGTGCTTCTTCCTCTTGTCTCTCATCTTCTGGCAATGCCTTGATGGTGCCGAACAAGACACTCTTCTCATAGTCTGACTCGACTGAAAACTCAATATGCTTGTCACCTACTGCCGGGAGGGATTCCTTGGCAAACCACGCATCTTGTGTCGGCGGAGGGTGTAGAGTTTCGAGGTTTGTTGGGGTGGAATGGTTGGGCACAGCCTGATGTGGATGCTCAAGCTCTTCAACTTCATCCACTGAAATACCTTCGTGAGGATAATAGACGGCAGCAGAGATATGTTCTTCCTCTTCATCATGTGCTTCGACAGGTTTGAGAGTATTCTCGCCTTGATCGTCCTCCGAGATGATGGACACTCTTGGTGTGGAGACTTTGTTAAGGAATGTGGGAAACGCCTTCGGTGTGCTATCCTGCTCTTGACTCTGGATGTCGTAAGATAGTGCCGACGGCGGGGACGGTTGAGGAGTGTGGTCTTCGCTCAATACAAACTGCCCTCCATCAAGTGGTAAACTGACCGCTCCAGGCGAAACATCTAATGAGTCCTCTCTCTGTGGTACCTGTACTGTGCTAGTATCCACAAAAGAAGACCTCTTTGTGAAATAGTCGACTTGCGGTGAGTCTCGTCGCACCTTGTTCGGAATCCATCGGTAGGAAGGAGAGGCCGGGTTATCAGAATGGTTGGCACCAGAGGTTTCACTGCGGTCCTGCTCTGTATCTTGACTGCGTTGGAGCTTGCGCTGGTTGTCGGTCTGCAAGTCGAAGATGCCCATCATATGACTAGCTTTTCGACTGCGAACGTTCCCGCTTGTTTCGGGCTTCTTTACTGTAGCCTCGATGCTCTTGTCTACATGGGTCCTACCACGGCTAACACTGCGCTCGGTTCTCTTGCTTTCTTGCATAACATCTCGCATTGCGGCGCCATGCTCGTTTGGGGATTCAGAAATGACATCTTCGTCAATAACGGCCGAAGTTGCCTCTCTGCTCTCGAATTCAGCATCTTTATTGTCAGCGTCTTGACCATTCTCGGCAGACTGTGTCATGGTTCGTGAGGAAACACTAATTTGAAACTTCTGCGACCATGTATGGCTGGTAGAAGCGATCCTGCGTATCCCCCCTAGGGCAGTGCCAGTGTCAGTTCTCGAGGAAGGTCTTGAAGAGGTTGGTGCAGTCGGTCTTGTTTTTGAAAGTGCAGAAGTGAATGCGTAGGTCTCCGAGGTCGGTGGTGACACGGGTTGTCCTTTCGCGGTGGTCAACTGTGGTCCCTTGGTACGTGCAAGGCTCGGCGTGTTTGTTATGCGTGCTTGAGCTGTGTTTCGCGGTAGCTCGCTGACGAGGGCGCCCGCCGTGGCTTCCCTCGACACACTTTGCTGCCCTAGCTTGGAAGGACCATCCTGTCGTCTGTGCTGGACGTCGCTTTCTGTGTGTGAGGGAGACACCGATAGCGTGGAGGCTCTTTGTAGCTGGTATATAGGCCGGCTGTCATTGTGAGGCTCACAGTAAGAGCCAGAGGCGGTCAAGTTTTGTGACTTGCCTTGACCATCAACAACAGAATTTGGGACAGAAGAACAGGATTCATGCTGGTAAGGGTTAGGCACTTTGCGCAAGCTTTGCGCGGGTGTCGATCCGGAAGAGCAATTCATCAACGGGTGATGTGCATGTCCGGCCAGCGGAGGCAAGGGTGAATGGAGCGTGATCAAGACTGGGAAGCAGATTGGCTCAAAACGCTTCTGCCAGCAAGCACCAGACAGAAACGAGGAAAAGTCAAGAATTCGCTGGCTTGCAAGGGAATGGCGGGTGGACAATCGTCTTGCTCGCTTCAGATATGCAGTCTATTGTTACTAACACCAAGCCTCATGAATTCAAATTGGTCTCGAATTTTCAAGGAGGAGGAAGGAATGTGTGAGGACAATGACAGCGCAGGTAAACGGCAACGGGTATTCGGGGTGCGGAGAGGCAGGTCCAGCCAGAATTCTCCTACGACGCTAAACGTCACGGACAACAACGGCGATCGGCATCACTTAAACAGGCGAAACAAGCAGTACCTAGGTAACTACCATGCCTAACACTGGGTTGTACTTGCCACCTAAACATCCCACCGGCTCACAGCTAATGGTCATCCTAAAGCACAACACATTCATGAGGCTCTGCGAAGAAAGGATAGTGATGCCAGTTTCTAGACTGCTTCATGTTGACGACTCCAGTCCCAGGCACTGTGGACGACTACTCCGTATATCCTCAGATCCCCGCTGCAGCTAGTGCACCCGGTATGGTTTTCTTCCGCACCACTCACCATCCTCTTCACCACCTCGTTGCGTTCCACCTAACACGTTCATGGTGTGTCTATTCTGCCTTCACCGCCAACATGGACAGCTTGGTCAATGCAGACAGAATATTGGATCATGATGCCCGGATTTACTGTATGCTGTCTAGTACTGGGGGCCAATCTTTGGACAGTGACCAAGCACGTGTTGGAGGATGATTAGACATGGTAACACGGTCAAAGGACATCAGGGGCATTTCGAATATTTGGAGTCCCAATGAAAACCAGACAAAGATGACAAAGCCTCCACGTGGTTGAGGCGCGGCAATTGTGACGGTCAGGAATTAGGCACGCTTGGACTTGAACAACACACGTGTACGTGGCACGACTGTTTATCGGACCACTGCTCGTTTGTGTTGAGGTCTATTTCGTCTTGGTTATTTAGAGAACTGACTACATACTATTGTATTGTAGATCCTGGTGGAAACGAAGTCTTGGTATAGTATGCCGCCTGGAGAACTGCATCTGTTCCTGCATTTGACCATTTATTCCGACATGCTGTTACATTCCAAGCAACAAGGTGTTATGAACCCATGTCGTACCCGACATGTTTGCAGGATATGACGCGGCTGGCTAGCAAGAGCCATGCTGTCGATCCCCGTTTCACAGATGTAATCCTGACGACTATCGCAAGGAGATCCCTCCAGCATTTCCGCCCGCCGCATCTAATGTTTGCCTCCTAAGGGAGCATCCAATTTGCTAAACCCTATAATCAAACCTCTCACCATTTGCCGATATTTAACGCATTGACTGTTGCAGAAGGTTCTTAGTAGGGTCAGTGTCGAAGCGCAGCATGATCGGTGTCTTCTTTGATAGCATTTCTTGAGACACCTTGTATACTAGGTTATACTCTGTCCGCGTTGAGGCAAGCTCGACATTTCCTGCCACGAGCCTCTTTTTGATGTTCACTTCAACCACAGCTTGCCGCCAAGACCTCTTAAGTGCTGCAAGTCGATCTCTTCCCATTGCCATGTCTCCCCCCCTCCCGGCCGGCGTGCACTCCAAGCAGCCAGACGATACGATTTGCTTCTCAAGCCAAATCCACCATTCACAAGTCGTACCATTCCTCTCATATCTTTCCTCACATTTTTTCCACCTGCGAGTTCACTCGCGAATGCACACATCCCTTCATGCGCGATAGCCACCACTTCGTGCGGTAGCAGATGGTCCCCCAGTGGTGGGAGGTGCCCGCCGCCGAAGAATTTGACTGCCATGCGCAAGATCTGGGAGGTTGGCCCAGTGAGAATGTTGTCATATAGATCGTCAACTGTTGATGGTGTTGGTGCAGAACTGCTTCCAGTGGCATATCTGGGAATCTTGCCAGTCTGGAGTTTGTAAAGTAGCTGGACACCCTCACGCGATGGGTTGAGAGGATGTACGAGGACGATGCGGGAAAGAAGGAGGGCGATTGTGACGATCGTGATGACAATGCCAGGAAGGCAATACCCTGTACTCTCTTTGCTAGGTCCTTCGTTCGTGCGGTTGGCAGCCGAAGATATATCCGAGGGGTCTGAGCAGGCTACACACCGACATTCTGTGCACAAGTCGCCGATAGAGTCCATGTGAATCTTGGCAGCTTCCTGCGGGCTTAGTTTCAACTGTCGTTCCATGCGACCCTGGCCATGTTGCAGACTGCTCAAATATGTTGTTAATGTTGTTATCAGTTGCAGTGTTGTGGGTTCTGGTGGTGGGTTCGTCAACGATAAATCCGACCCCCTCTTCACGCTGATGGAGGAACTATCTTTCGAAGCCTCCATCGCACGAAACGCCGAGCCAATGGCTGTGAACATCAATCGAGCATGTTTGTGATCAAGATCGTGGAAGCTTTGGCCGAAGACTTGCGGAAGCAACGTGTTCCAAGGAATCCTGCCGCCATATGGAAGGAAGTGAATCTGTCGCTTGTATGGTGAGAGATTGACGTTCGATAGCTCTTGGGTCAGAGGGTTCAATGTGGTGTCGTCGATAATTATTTCGGCTCTGTCAGTGAACACTAAGATGAGTCGAGCATTTTCACGAGGACCATGAAGGTGATCACCACGTTTGCTTTCAATCCTCACAATCATCCCCAAGAACAGTTCGGCATACGCTGCAATCCAACCGATTATGGCACCGCCACGCACTGACAGTTGTTCTCGTTGTCCGGAAGTCAGATCGGTAAGTGCGATGAGCGCGTCTGCCATGGATTGTGGCGGCACAAGACATTCATCACTGCTGTACTTGCCTCCCAGAATGATGCTATATGGGTCCAGCGCCATGTAATTCTCAACCAAGAGTCCAAAGTCGTCATTTGCAAGGACACCCGAGAGAAATGCTGGTGGACCAAGGAATTGATAAATATGGGGTATGTTTTGCGATTTCGGAAGTGTCTTTTTTACTAATGCATGAAGCACTTCGGCGCAATATGTGTTGTGAAACGAATCTGCAAGCGTGGTAACAACGAGTAAATGCTCATAAAGGAGGTTAACCTCTGAGCTTCGTATCAGATGCTCTGAACTCCATCCGAAGCCGAAGGCCGAATCTACTGATTCGACGTATGGAAGGTCGTTTAATGCCTTGCTCAATCGTCTTTGTCCTGCGATTGATATCTTGATACTGTGACATGCTTGCGCTAGGACTTGAACAATGTATGGGTGTGTTCGTGCAGCTGCAAACTCGTCGATGTTGTTGGCTGGGACGGTTGTGCTGTTGTTTACATTATAAGTGGTCATTTTGGGGACACTCCTGGCATGTTGTTATATGGTCAATTCAATGGTTATAGGGAGCTGGAAATTTTTGACCTCAGAGACCGTCTCGGTATCAAGGATGACATACTTGATTTGACTCAAAGGTCTATTCTCACGTACTTGTAGGTACTGTTTAGGCGTTTGGACTTTTGTCCTTGCTCAAGATAACATTCATGAACCAAGTTGAAGTGTGAGCTCTGAGCGAGAAAGACCCAAGAAGTAAGACCATTAGTCCTCGACTGCTTTATCGGTCAATAGTCCTGCTTTGCACGTAAGACCCAGGAACGTTTCAATTGAATCGGTCTCTGAACCAAGGTTCTCTCAAGCGGCGGGGTATCATGGTACTAGCTTCAATGTTTCACTCAGTACTCTCTGAGTATTCTCAGCATGAAATGGGAGGACAATACATCAAAGGTTTGCTGCCTACCAGTGTTTGAGCCCAAGTAGTTGTTGATCTTTCGAACACCTTGAAGGGTTGCGAACCCACAACCACTAAAATAACAAAATGGGTTGCAACAAAGGACATCGGTGGCTGCTGCCTCACCATACAATCGAAAGAGGACATAGTCTTGTTTGATACATCATCGCTGTGTGTGACATTCTATCATGTTTTCCTGACAACCAAAAATTTTACTGTTCACATCCTTTTCCTTACCTACTGATCAGTATGTACGTATCTTATCCCATCGATGCTATGTTGAAAACAAAAAATTTGATCCGACTGAGGCTTGAACTCAGGACCTTCTGCGCTCTACATATCGCTAGATAGCAACGTGTTAAGCAGACGTGATGACCAACTACACCATCAGACCGATCGGGCGAACAGTATGATTTGTACTCGTTCGTGACAGAAACTTTTGCGTCACATATAATATCTCACTAGTAAATTTGAGGCTTGTGTAAAGCCGAAACATCCGTTAATAATACCGGGATCTTCGGCCATTGGGAGTTGGTGGTGGAGACGTCGGAATGGTTTTGTGAAGAACAAGTGAGTAATTGGATACACCAAACCACGGGTAACAAGGAGCGAAAGGAGAAGGTAATAGCAGGAAAAATTGTCTCAGAGCTCAATTCTACATGTTCGGGTATGCTTCACTTTGCTTCTTTATTTAATTGGATTGCATTTTGCCATAGTGTAGAGGTTGATGCACAAGGCTCTGAACTCTTCGTACTATGAGTCATTCACCACGACTGGGTATCAATAGAACGCCTCATCCTCGAAAGTCGAATGTCTCTTCAGTTGAACACCATTGTGAATCGGACGATGCTGGTATTGTTGTAAGCCCGAATGCCTCATTTCACTCACCGAACCTCTCGCCGAACCATCAACATGCTGGGTTGCTGCTGCTTGCGATTGATCCATCACATTACTGCCTAGGCTAAAGAAGTTATTGCCTCCAGTCATCGGCCAGCTATTCACCTCAGTCATCGCCATCCCAGTTCCAAGTTCGTTCATCGGCCATTCAGGAGTGGACTCGGTCCAGTTATCAAATCCCATTGCCAACTGGTTCTGATCATTGTACCACCAATCTTGCGCTTCTTCAATTAAACTCTCAACACCACCAAACAAACTCGAGGCGTTAGCGTTAGCAGGAACGCTGGACCTAGACCTCTGGCCACTCTGTACTGCCATTCGAGCCTGCAGAGCATTCCAGGCCTCCTGTTGTTCCTTCGTGAGATGTGTCGAAGGTCGAATGCGACCAATACCGCGTGTCAGGTCAGCCGCAGAATAAGGTGGCAACGAGAAATTACCAGATGAACGCCTCGTGTCTAC
>Ga0181465_100188_pt1 | contig 20666 bp, 20 predicted proteins | sample InSIn3gowninarea_FD_119076 | JGI IMG/M metagenome (GOLD analysis project Ga0181465, IMG submission 119076) | Clean room microbial communities from NASA Spacecraft Assembly Facility at Jet Propulsion Laboratory, Pasadena, California, USA -... ... | reverse complement strand
TTATGAGTGGGAATAGCTTGAGTCGCTTTTGCTGCTATAGCAAACAGAAAAATGGCCACTTGAAAAAGATGCTTATGAGTGATTCTATGTTGACGGCCCAAAATACCGGGTTTCCGCGAAACTCTCACTTTTTGAACATGCTCTAGAGTGGAATGAGGTCGACGTTCAATTTGACGGGGGTTCCGTCGAGTTGTTGGAGCAAAGTGTTATTAGGAGCAGGGAATCGGAGCGGGGAATCTCGGAAAGAGCGATTCATTCTACAGCCACCGAGAAAACCATCTATTCGATACGTGAGAACCACTTATCCACACACCACTACTCCAATCCACCTACCCATATTAATGAACTAGCCGCCCCACCTATATCGACTCGATGCCGGGTGAAGCGAGGAACAGCGCAAGATTGAGTTCATCTGGATCAAACATGGATGACGCTTGGCGGAAGCGCGAGGATTGAATCGATGGAGCTATTATTGAATGGGAGAGTCAACAACTTCGCGTCTGTTATACACGTATTAACAACTTCGCTCTACCATTATCATTTCCCCTCCGGCTGTCTATCCTGTTCGTTCGGGCGAGGGGGGTTTGGGTGGTGTCCCCCCAGCGCATAGTGGCCAGCGGAGAGAAAAGCATAGGGCCGTTGATCATCCACCCCGAAATGAATGACAGAAATACTCTCGCTTATCAATCAATAACGACTCGACTGCTCCCGGAGCGGGCGGATACAGACCGGGAGAAGGGAGGGCAAGCAGCAGCAGGGGAGATCTCCTATACGTGAAAGCGCCACCCATCCCCAGAATTCCGATACTCCTCCCCCCTTACTACTAAGATCAATATTGATGGATTCGTCCACTAGCAATCGAATCGATGAGCAACAGCCCACCACTTTTGTCATTATTATTACCAGTGAGACGGTGCCGAATAGAGACGAGTCGATTGATGATCCGGAAAAGCGGTGGAGGCGACTGCCGGGGAGAGAGAGGAACGGCGCAGGATTGAGTTCATCTGGATCGAATGGCCGAAGAAGCAGGATTGAATCGATCCATCTAGAGATGGTGAATTGGAATAGCGAATGATTAATCGGGCTGCCTATCCTCAGGGAAAGCAGGGTGCAACTTCCTAACGAAGCCGACCCAAGTGGCGTAGCTCCATATGGATCCCATGAATATGTCGAGCCGGGTCGAAGGAAGCAATGATCCGTAGAGGGAGCCCAGAGAAAGCAACCCGCCCGATGGATAGATGCACCAAAGCCCGATCCTCGTAGCGCTTGTCCCTCGCTCTACGGGAGAGATAGGAGCACAGTCTCAATCAATCGATTCATAATGGTAGTTGGATCAGACCGGGGAGGGGAAAGCGCAACATCTATTAGAAACGTGAAAACCACCTATTCATTCACACGCCCATACTCCAACACGCCTACCCGATAACCAATATTCACCTACCCACAGTTGATTGGAGAGCAGGAGAGTGGGAGCAGCGAATCTAGTAATTAACAGATCCGCTTATCCCTACTTCCATAGAAACTAACAGATCCGCTTTTGCTTCTACTCGAATCGACAGATCAGCTTATCCCGACTCATGCTTCGTTCCCACTAATAACTACCCCGACTCGCCGACTATGGACTCGACTTGTTTAAACGTAGGTGATCGATAGTCGGGAAGAAGTAGAGGCTGCTATGTAACACGAGCAGTCAGGAATGACTCGATGGATTCCCTAACCACCCTCGAAATTGAACCGCTCAAAGCCCGAGGGCCTGCCCGAGAGACACGAAGAGAGCGAACCTATTCACGACTCCAGCCTTTACCACACCACTCGGATCGAAAGCACTACTCCCATGACAGAGAGAAGCAAGAGTCACCAGCCACCCTACTTCATAGTGACGCTTGCCCACGCCGAGGGAGGCGATCGGGCCAGAGTTGACAAGCAGATGTGTGCCGCCTCCATCTTTCGGTGCGGAACTCTAGTCGTAGCGGAACAATCGGGGATGAAATTGCCATTATCATATCACAGTGCACGCCGGGAATTGCTCTCGCTACACTAGGCTTCCGAAGGTTTCCCCGAATGGGATGGAGAAGCCTGGGGGAATCGCGCCCTACTCTCCCTTCCCAGCGGGATTCAGACATGGGACCAAGCAGCATTCAAACCCCTACATCTGGCTGGGGAGAGCCCCAGGGGCTAGCGGTGATGCATACGATTCACCGATCGATCTAGCCTTTCCTGATGCCTCGAATAGGGATCGAGAGGGGAATGATAGCCCTTTTCTCAAATAACAACTGCGGCTGATCCCAAGGGATATGGATGTGAGTCATGTTACGTCTACAATGGACTATATACCGCTGGGAGTGGAGTGAGCATACGGATTCATGTGAGCCTCGATCGCCCGAATTTTCGAGTTTTCGATTGCGCCCTTACTACTCATATAGGGGTGGGGGGTTTTGCCTCATTAGTGAAACGAAGCGCTTCCGCACCCTTGGGGTACAAGGCTCCAGCGATTATGAGCCCCCCCTACTATGGCTACGAGTTCCTGGGGGAATGGGTGGAGGCAGCCTTGATGCGGAACTAACGATCCCTACTATGAATGACAGCTTCCGCCCCCTTAATGATCGAGAATGGGGAAATGAGTGGACTTCTCCGGGCCAAACTTGAACACTCGAATTACACGATTATTCAAGTCCTACCATTATAAGCTATGATTCCTCTAGTTCTTCATTGCTCCACCTCGCTTATCCGAGGAGAATCAAAACATTCTTATTGAGGGTGGCCTTACTGATTAATAGGGGCTTGAGCAGGCCTCCCGCTCCACATCGATGGGTCAGGTGCATAAATGCTATCGATTCGGAAAAAGGCGCAGCCCTTGAATAATAATAATAGGGGTCCTTAAATCCTGAATAATGATAGGGGTCCTTAAATGATGGTAATGGGCGAGGTAGAAATGGCACGTACGAGTCCCTTCATCCAATAGTTTCGGGCGGAGCTGGGGAAGAGATATTCAATTCTTCTAAGCTGTAATTCCTGTTACCATTCCGGAGAAGGAGAAGGAGTTGATTCCGATCCCTCTCCTTGGGTGCTAGTCCTGTTTTGGCGTAGGTTCCTCAACCCTAGTCGGGGTTGGAAGTTGTTTTCACGTCTATAAGGACTATCTCTAATTCCCGAGGTAGTGAGGCTGGTCCTACTCTATTGGAATTCCCGGATTGATTTCTTGCCCGGGGAGTATCTGCTTACTACTACTATTGCCAACCTCATCTTTGGTGGGATAGGCGGTTATTGCGATTATCCGCCGATTACTGGAATTATTGTATGAGGGGGATGCGAGAATTCCCTCGGTAGCCATAAATGCCGGGTCCTATAACTTGGGCTACCTCCCAATCTATCTAGTTGCCCACGTAGGCGATCTATTCAACCCATCCCTGCTTCCATTGCAGTCAACTCCCTCCTGTTCGCCAGCAATCCATCCTCTTGGGGATGAGATTATCTACTACTATCGAAAGCATGGAAAGACGAGATCGGTTGCCCACTCTATTATTTGTTCGGTTGGTTGGGCAGTTCAATCGATCCCTCCGGTGGGAACTTAAGATGAGGTTGGCAATCTATCCCCTTTCCCACCAATAGTGCCGGATATGGTCGATTCCCGATAACTAGAATTCCAGCAAACCCTACTGGATGGGAAGAGGTGGCTAGTCTATCTAATCCCATTCTTAATCTCTGAGGACTTAATAGAAGGTAGTCTGCTGTAAATGGATACCTTTATGCTGCAAATGGATACCCTACTAATTCCTATCATGGAAGGGGGCGCCCTCTTTCCTTATTCCAATGCTTCATTCCCCTACTATCATAATAAGGGGGAATTACAGCCCTATCTATTTATTAGACAGCAGAAAGAAGTTGATTCCGATCCCTCCATATCCTCCAGAAAGATTGGATGGTTGGAATTCCCGGCAATTAAAGCTGCGATGATTCCCGAGGTAGTATTATAAGCTCGCCCCCTTCCATTTGTCTATCCATCTAGCTGCCCACTCTATTATTTGTTTGGCTGGAATCAATAGCAGGTAATAGTAGGCGATCTATTCAACTCCTACTATTATGGTAAGGGTGGTGGATAGAATAAAGAATTCAATCAATCAGTAGGCTATCAATGGGGAAGGGTTGGAATTCCCGCAATCTATCTTTCTGGAGATTCGCTAGCCAACTCTCATTAATGGATTTCTAGAAAAAGATACTCCTCTTCTTTCTATCAGATATTCCCGGACTGGTCCATATAGCTGCAAGAGTGACTCGAGCTTTTCTACTTAATAAGCTGAGTCTACAAGTCGCCCATTGTCTGTTTCATGTAACTGGAAAAGCGACTATTAGGATTTTCCCTTATAGGCTAGGAATTCTAGTCTCATTTCTCTGGTTACTATATATGGAGAAGTGACTCGACCGAATCTCCTTCATAAGCCAAGTTGGAAAGTAGAAATTGTCTGTTTCATCTAACTGGAGAAGTGACCAATTCAATAATAAGAGGTAGTTTGCTGGAATTCACTCCGGTAAACAGGCTATCAATCCAGGGAGGGGTTAGACTGCTATCTATTCATTGGACAGCCTATTGAAGGTTGAGATTCTTTTCCTGCCCGGAAGGAGAGCGCCTATCTAATCAATATATTTGGGGAGGGAATGATAGCGCCTATCTAATTCATTCATTTAGGGAGGGTTTTTTAGTTATTTCATTCCCGCATCTCTCCCTTCCATTTAGTACGGTTCCTAATACGTATAGAATCTCGCCTGTCTGTAATCAATAGTAGGCGAAGAGGGAATGTCTGCCGGGATCAATCGCTTTCCATCCAGATCAATCCCTAAACGCTCTTATCTCTAGTCAATACGTAGTTATTCCCATCAATATCCAATTATGCTTCTTACAGCATATTAGTTTCAATTCCATCCCCCCCAAACATGCTCCTGTCTCTTCTACCAAGTATTCATTTATGAAGGAAGGCAGTAAGGCATGTCGAGAATGGATACCTTCGTGTCGGGAATGGATACCTTCGTGTCGGGAATGGATACCTTCATGTCGAGAATGGATACCTGAAGCTTCTAGAGTCAGTTCCCCTTCTTTTACCATTATTAGTTGAAGGGGGGAGGGGATTGATTACGGTTTCTAATACGTATAGAATCTCGCGTCCGCTTCTTAAATTACTTATCTGGAAGGGTCAAGTTGTTAATACGTGGATAATGGAGGTTGAGGAATGATGAGGCCACCAATAGATACGAAATTTCGGGAATAGATTGGGCCTGGAGAATGGAGCAGTCGATGAAAGAGATAGTGCTTTCTCTCCCTCGATTAAGGGAGGGGAATAGCATGGAATGGGATTGAACGGTTTCTCAATAGAGGAGGAGGCGGTTTATAGCCACTATTATTATTACTCTTATTATTGCTTTACGGCTTAATAAAGGGAGTGACGACTTCACTGCCCACTATGAGAGGAGATTGCCGCCTACTATTCAACCAGATTCTATCAATGGGAGAGGGATCTTGGGTGTGACAGATTACAGAATCTAGGATCCCCTATTGGAGTCGAGTATAGGCACTTTACTGCCCACTATGAGAAGGCATAGGGAATACGCTGCTTACCGCCTACTGGATAGGGAGGGGATGGACAACACTTTGGAGATCAGCTTCGATCTATTAGAGTAGGGTAGAGTAGAGTAAAGTAAAGGCCAACCCTTCGTCCTTTTCTGTGAAGGGGGGGGACAAAGGGGCGGGAGTGGACTAAAGAGGGGCATTAGTTTCATAGTCAAGCGCCAATAGATTAGAGGACCAGACAGCACAGCCCTATTGAATCCAGTTTTTGTTGCTATTTCAAGATATCTATTTAGGATTTGAAGAGATTTTTGGATACTGATCCATATCCGCCCCTCGGAATCATTCTACGATATCGATCCTTCTAATGATATATCCACCCGAAACAGATCCTCTAATGAGATTTCCCCCTTGACAAATATCTAATGATCGCGAAATCTATCTCAACATCGAAATAGAGTATTCCGTTTTCCATATTTCCCAGATTCTAGGATTAGCCATACTTCTATTTCTCGAGAATTCTACTGGCCAGTTCAGGAAGAACCGGGAATATTGAATGATATATTCCAGCTCTATCGAAGGAATTCTAGCTCGATTTCGGGTCGCTCATTTCCGGTTGCTTGTTCCGGCATCTGTCGGGGTCTTTCGGCATCCGCCCGCATAGAAAGATTTCACTCAATAGATACTGAATGATATATTCCATAGTATCGAGTCTAGGAGGAACCGAAGTCGGGTTGCAACTTCTTGAATCTCTATTTGCCGCTAGGAAGCTGAGCTTTGCTCTCCCGGCATTGCAACATACGCGGAATCTATCTACGAGGCATGCATATCACTATTTAAGGATTCTCCATTCGGCGTTCGTTCAGGGATTCACGACCCAATCGACTCACTAATAGTATCTCAGATGATTGGAGTGCTTCCTAATCCGAGGCATTTCACATTCGCAGTTCCTATTTCAGATAGGCTGCCTCTATCATCATGAATGAATAGATTAATAGGGCCCCCTTAATGGAAAAGGAATAGGGCCTTCGATACTGGATTACCAGAATTCCAACCAAATGGTTAATGGAAATGGATCACTGGCTTGAAGCAGTAGAAGGAGAAATAGAAGAGGCGGAATCCCCGGGGGTGAGGGAGGAGGGGCGGGCAGGTGAATACTCTATCCTCAATGGGGGTGGGTAAGAATCTGTTGATAGAGGATGGGGTAGGACTCCCCACTCTTAATAGTAGGGAGTTGGGATTCAATCCCGGGATTCCTATTATTTCGATTCCCCGCCCTACTCTTACTAGCAGCCTCGACTCCCGGGACTAGCTCTTAATCAGACTCTGGTCCCCTCCCACTCGAATTTCTTATTCATGGGTAGGCTGTCCCCAAGCAACTATCTATTGATGGGCGACTTTCCCCGGCCCCCCCCACTCCCCCAACTAGGATAATGGGGCATGGAAGCTGGAATCCGATTCGATCTGATATGCCAGGTGTACCGATTAAAGCTTCTCTCATTTACGGGAGTGAATGGATGGCAAACCTCACCCTTCACTCGCCTTGAATAATGGTGATGATAGGGGGGCTTGACTAATAATAACAAGCAAGAAACCCCGCTTTAATAATCGATAATCCCATTACTCCCTTCGAGTTGTTAATACGTATAGAATCTAATACTTCTGAATCTGGTGGATTGGATTAGGGGTTTTGCCGCCTATCCAGGATTCTATAAGGAAAGGGGATTAAGGTTTTAGATGGCCTACTACTAAATGAGATCGGATTGGATTCTAATGAATTGGAATAGGGGTTGGATCCTAGTTAATAGGTCTATATGGAATCCATTCATTGAGTTGGATTAGCAATTAATGGAAAGGAGTTGACACATCCCCCTTTCCATATAATAACGAGCGTAAGGGAATCGCTTTTGGAATAGTTGACAACGCAACGCCTGGATTCGAAGGCCGGGTGGCTGAATAATCTCTCCGATCCGGCTTCACAAACCTCCCATATTCCCCCCGATGCAGGCAGCTACTACTCCTCCCAGAGTACTGAGGTTCTATGGGTGAGCTACTCGATCAAGAGGGAAAGCGAATGCGGTTATTATATGGAAAGGGGCGCTTTCTCTCACCCTATGTATTCCTCCCGGGGAAAGAAATAAGGCGAAGAGAGATAGATCGTTCGGGATAGTCCTACCCATACCTCGGAAAACCAAGCTCGGTTTCGATACTATCTCTATCTGGAGCCCACCCAACCCCGATTCAATTTCTAGTTAACCGGTCCCTATTATATAGGAAAGGGGATGGGGAGATGCTTCATGGATACGGGCATGGTGCAGGCACGGGAGGCTGGCTCCATAGCCCGCCCTCTAATAATAAGTAATATCCTTCCCCATTAGATGATACACCTACCCAATAGCATGAATACCCCCGCTCCCGACCGGAAATACAGATGTAGTGGTTGTGGTTGTTGGGGGGTTTCTAGGGCAACCGAACGGAGTTGTTTCTACGCATATAACAGAGTTGTTTCCACGTATAAAGTAGATGGAGCATTTCCCTGGCATCCCCTACTATTGCAATAGCGGGAAGAGCAAATTTCGGCATTTAGGGATTCAGCCGGGATGAAGGATTCCTGCCTAAATAGTTCAATCCCTGCTGCTTCTGCAGCCTCAATGACGGCCTATAAAGTGCTCCTTAGTCCCACTAATGAATACTACAGATTCGAGGAATGGTCAGAGAAATGGTCAATTCCGGTTCACCCTAAAGCAATGTAGGTTCGAGTCCTACCCATTCCAAAGCCATTATTGACGAGGTTTAAGATGTCACATTTTATTCACTATAGCCTTGAGCCCCCCCATGGGACTGAGATAGCAAAAGTGGGATACTCCTTCGTTGGTTCAACCATCTAATCCCCACTACTGTCTCCATCTACACTGACGATCTGCCTCCTAGTGGACATTTACCCAGGGTCGAAATGATACTCCAATCAGCTGTTGTTAACACGTATATCATAGATGGCCAGTACTGCCTTCTCATTTCCCAGACCGTACTCATCCACCACATTCTCCTTATTCGGAGGGGGCCGCTAGTAAACAAATTCTCCCTAACACCGTCCACCTGGTGGGGGGGAATTTATTGATAAAGCACTTGTGTCTAGTGTGTACGAGCCTCAGATTACAACCATCCCGGCGACGGTGCGGTGGAATGGTGTGTGAGCAAACACTCTATTTCCTGCCTTACTTCCACCATCATTGATTGATTGGGCAACCAGCGTAGGCTAGTATTTGCCACCGGATGTTCCCGCCGCACCCTTCCATCACTCCAGATCGATTGAAGCCCCTGTTTCCTCATTGGCCCTACTATCCCGTTCATTCCTATTCATCGATTCTCACTAGTGACTGTTTCCAGCGAAGTCGGTCATCCTCGAGTTGCGATTCTCTTACCTCTATTTGTACGGAAAAGGGGGGATCCATTATGTACCTATTACCAACCACCGCCCCAGTGGCAGCATCCTCCGAGGAGGGATATCTTCGAACACAGATTCTCCTTTCTCGAGGGATCCATTTCATACGTATTACCAACCACTATCTAGAGAAAGGAATCGAATATTTAGAATGAATCGAATCAATGAGATGGAATAAAGGAAAGGTGGGCAATTCGGTTGCATCCAATAGAGAATCTTGCAACCGATAATCGAAGGGGTCATATAATCAAAGAGGTTTTTATGTTCTAATGATTCGATACTAATGAGGGGGAGGGATATACTCATATCTAAAGAAACAAGGGAATCAAGCATCAAATCTAATAGCCCCACCTCCCATTGGAAAAGTGTTCAAAATCGAGAAAGGGGATTATTCATTATTGATCCATCTGTTTACTCACCCCGGCCGGATATCGACCATGAAACAGTAAATGATCCAGCGAAGGCATAGAGGGTGGCCAGAGTAAAGGGGCACCCCTTCCAGCTCTTGCTAGCAGAGTCAAAGGTAGCAGCGGTTCCGGAGCCCGTAGCAACAAAGCAAGCATCAAACCCGCCCACCCTTGAGTTTCATCCATTGATCGAGTTGAATCTGTTCCAGAAGCAGAGGCAGATCCCACACAAGTTTCAAGGGGTTCCTATTTATGAGTAATCCACCAACAACAATTATAGGAGGATGTGAAGCCATAGACCGAGATCCTATGATATAACTGCCACGCACCCAGAATCTCTCATTAGCGGTGATCCCGTGCGCCGTCCACTGGGCCTCTGTCTCGCTCCGGATCCCTGCCTGCCTTCAAGGGGTGTTCCACCTGATGCTTCAGTCCGAGAGTCCGCAGCATCTATTCCGATTTGATGGTCAATGCTAGCCGATGAACTCGATATTGATTCAGCAGCTGGGGTGGTAAGAGCACCATCAGCATCTAAGCAAGCATCTCTTCTAGCTCCAGGTGCAAAGAGAGCTAGTGGCGTTGACCGAGAGCGAGACCCCCGGAGTAACCGGATTGGGATTGAGTTGCTTAGCCATTAGTAGCAGTTGACTCAGTTGATCCGTATCGAGATCGAGATTGAGTAGCAGTATCTGAGCCAATGGTTTAGGAGCCGATTGCATAACCAACATCCCCGCAAGTAAGTGAGTAAGTAAGTGAGTGAGTGAGTGGGTTTGATGGCCAGATTCGTATGCTCCGATTCCAATGCCAGTACAAGTTCCCGCCGGTGCTACGACAAAATTCATTAGTTTGACGACGCTTTTCATTTCATAAGTAATGCGCCCATTCCCAGTCGAGATGTTCGGGCATCTGCACGTGTTCCAAGAAGTGATAGGCGGAGGGAAGCAGGGACAGGGGACTAACGGGAAGGGATGCTACACAAAGGTATGGGTAGCTTCTTCGGCGCGTGATGATCTCGTAAATGATCTTTTTGATTCTGGTGCGTATAATCTGATTCTGCTTTGGACGAATGGTGGTGGGGCGGGTAATGAGCGCGATTGACAGACATACGCTCTACGGGGGAAAACCACCAGCATCCGAGTCAGAAGTGGGAGGAGAAGCAAGCGCAGTCACAGAGTCCCTAGTAGTCGATCCACCAGCATAGGTGGCGCTTCCCCCAGTATACCTTTATTTCAGAGAGCCATCACCCACTATTTTGGGGAGCTATCACCCACGGATCTAATTCCAGCTTCCTAGTAACTAGCAGAACCTGCCATTGGAGATCTATATCCAGTAGCGGATTCGGTTCCCGTAAACCCGGGTCGATAGCTCTTCCAAAGTAAGTTCTCTACCCAGAAGTAGCAGAAGCAATTGCATTCTTTTCCAGTTGGAATTTCTCTTGTTCCAGATCGATGGGTCGATTCAGGTGCAGATACAGTGCTTTAGGTCCCTCTATCACATCTAGAGTATGACCGGTAAGGGATGAGGAGGTGGTACTAAAGAAATAATGATGATGCAGGGACCGCTTCCATTACTTATTCCATATGGTTGAAATTCATAAAGCATGCTCTCGATCGCTTCGTTCTGTATCAGTAATCCCGGCCAAAGGGGACACGGAGGAGCAGGGGGAGCTGCTGGTCATCCATGGAATTGGGATCCATGAGATGGGGCATTGAACCGGATTTATGAGCCATTCCCCTGATTCTGTAGAAGGGGCAGGCAGCGCACATGCATAATCATAATATAGTCAATCAATCCAGTAAATACAAGGGACGGGAGTGACCCATTGATCTTTAGCCCTCACTGCCTCGATGGGGGGAGAGGAAGGAATAGGCGTATTTGTTCGCGGAGCTACAATGTGATTCATTATCGGGATGGGCGCATGCATGGGCATAACTATTGATACCATCTCAAACCTCCAGCTAGGGTCGGCTCTAGAGTCCCAACTCTGCTGGGCCCCCTTGCGAGGGGAGAGAAAGAAGGGGTTTCCTTCGGAAACGCCTCTCGATGAACGTAATAGACCCGCGTTAATATGAGTAGGGGGGCTCATCCGTTATAGGTGTGGGAAATGCCCTATTACTATTTCAACGTGGCGGGCCTTATTGGAATAGTAGGGGGTAGCAAACATGCTAATGGGGGCGAGGGGAAATGATATGCGTATCGATCCGTCGCCAACGCTAATCTATCCTTGGTTCACCGCCGATACCCATCTAGAATCCACTGCCATTGATCCATCTCTCATTACCGGGACTTCAGTCTCATGGACCTGATGTAGTTACAAGGATCAATAGCATTGATGGCCACTATTGTTGGGTCTGAAGAGTCGGCTCCTAGGAATCACAAACTGGGATAGGAGCGGGGAGAGGATCGACACAACACCTATAATGGCGATAGTAATAGTGTAATGGGGGAAGAACCAATCGTTCAACCAACATTTGAGGCGAGATTCCTGATTGAGAGGACGAGAGAGGAGGGCTAACCCCTAAGATTCTATGGATAAGATCACATGATTCAAGGGCGCGGTATATCTCTCTATATGGGAAATGGAACTCCTTCGGGTGCATGTAGACCTTCATTGACCGCCTTTTATTACGAATTAATGAATTAACTAGGGGCGGACTACTGATGGTTTAATAGTTAGAAGGTTCAAGCTAAACCAGATCCGGGTCGGGGAGGGGATATAGAGGGAGGAGGATGAAGACGCGCTTGGACCGAATATTCGGGGCCTTCGCCCGGAGATACAGGAAGAAAAGGCGCCATTTCCGAGGGCTCGAGAGGGGAAAATGTGGCATGAAATGGTTGATCTCCGGATCTCGATCCGACAGTTGTTAATGCGTAGATGGTATGGCGGTTGTTAATACTATTAGAGTCATCGGTAATCTTATAATAGAGGGGGATGGTAGGGAGCCCGGCACTATTATTGAATCCTCACCTCCACTCATTCCCGTCCCAGGCACAGGCGTAAGCGGTTCATTCGTCTCACGTATTAACAACTGTCGGAAAAGGAGAGACGAGACACCAGGCTGGGGCGGGGCAACTCCTCTCGATCCTCCGACCCCTCTCTGCTGCAATTGTTCGATTAGAGCCCTAGTCTGCTCAGCCACCCTTCGGTGCAGATCAACGCTAGTTTTGTGTATTGGAAATAGTGATTGGTGAACCTATGATCGGGAAGAGTAGAGGTTTGAGTCGCCCAGTTCTTGTTAAACCAGCGGGGTTCATTATCAATAATGGGGCACGGCCAGCGAGGGAGCAGATTGGAATAATGCTATTTGCCCCTCAGGAGTAATGGCATCACTGTATCGGCATTACTGTATCGATACTGGTAAATAATATGGGCATCTCGCTCTATTTCCCTCTATTCCGAAACCCGAAATGGACCTGCTCCAGGAGGAGCACATTTACAAGCATATGTAGATGGATAGCCTCCCTTCTAAGTCCCCTCCACACCACTCCAGTCCGATCCATCCACGAGATTTGGAAATGCGTGTCAAAGAACTCGGAATAAGCCTCCAGTTCCCATCTATACCGATACCATCTATTTCTCCCGCGGGCTGCAGCGGAGAAGGTGTCCTTCTATAGATCACACTCGATCCCAATAGGTAGGCGAATAGTTCGCTCCTCCCGGGGGCTACATACCCAGGTATGGACCCCTACGGTTACGATAAAGGGAACCACTCCCTCATTCAATCGATTCGGGAAGGCGGCTACTGAAACCGAACCAGCTTGCTTCTGCCTGCCGTTCGGTTGCGACTGGCGAGCAACCATCAACAGAGCCGCTGCCTGTATGGATAGCAGGCACGGCACACTTACACTCCGTGCGGATGGGATGAAAGTATGGAAAGATGTGCTGCCTGCTCGCACCCCATTCATCATCATTAGGGGGGCGACGCAGCGGAGTCGCTAATGGGCCGGGGGGTCGATGCCCGATGCTTCCCATCTAGAGCTGCCTTTTCTTCCAGTAGACCGGCCAGCTACCCGGCTGATGGGGTCAGTAACGGATAGATACTGGACTCACTCACTTCCGCACACGGAGACAGAGACCCCTCTTTCCTATAGAATAATTGCAAGCCCTACTTCTCCCACCCCTTCTGGGGCCGGGCTGTGATTGAGAATGTTTGCTTCGTACAGCAGCGAATGCTGCAACTAGAGGGTGGGTGGGTGGAATCAAGGGTGAGTAATGGGAGCGGCACACGGACCTACCTACTCATTCCCACCGAGAGGAATGGAGGGGTATCTATAGCCATCTATATGGCGGAAGCAGTGTTGCTTCAACAGCCAGCCCGGCATAGAAAGGTTGAGGATATTCCACCGGACTTCCCATACTTACCTAGCAACTTCAGTCACTCACTCACCAGGGATTCTCTGATTAGGGGCTTTCGACTATTTGAGAGGAATTCAACCTATACCGAAATGGTGGGGCCAATGAAAATGGAATGGGAAGATTGCCCCGAAACTATTGGCTGGTTCTATTCCATAGCGAGTATTCTCCGGTGAACCACTATTCCGCACTCTACCACCAATCCTTGCTGCCCCACCCCGCGCCAACCATGCATGTGATCCCTGCATCCCCCAAAATAGTGATTGCCACTCCCATCTCAGATGCTGCTCAAGGTTGGTCGCCTGCACTTCCTCGTACTGGTGCCACTCCATCCGCTACTCGTGCATCTCGGGCTCCATACCGAAGGGATCCCACTCCAGCATCTACCATTTGTCCCGGTAGAGGTAGTAGCTCCATGCCTTGGATACTCCCCCTTATGGATTGGTAGTCTCACCCTGTATACTGGGCTTTTCTGATTGGTCCCATGCATCCATGTCTCCCCTGTTCGTTGCAATACACTTCCTATTGCTCCGTTACCTCTGCCCCTCGTACCCTTGCTTCTCTCTACGTCACTCGTGCTCCTCATGGGGATGCTTCTCGATCTGGCAATGACACTGCTGATCCTACTACTCATTAATAAACTGAGCTGAATTGGTTGTGACTGGAATGGAATTAGGGCATTCTCCCCCATGATATGGGCATATGAGAGGATCAGATACTCTATCTCTTAGTGATGTGCTACTACTATCTCAGCAATACTGGGTAAGACCCCCTTGGGTAGGAGGGATCAAATACTCTATAAGAAGCAATGGGGAGGAGAAGCTTATACTATCTCGTGTTAGTCAATCGAAACCATTGAAACTAGTAGTTCCATGAAGAATAGAAATATCTCATCCCAGACTTTTCTACCCGGCTTAGACTATCCTATTAGCATCAGGAATACGGGAATCTTCCCGTTATTATAGCTATATCAGGATTGGGATTAGGCGTCTTAGTAATCCCAGATTTTGGGAGGAATTATTCCATTCTATCTCTTGCTTGCTTTTCCATAACTCCCGTTCGAGGAGATTCTAGTATATAAGAAATAGGAGACTAGACTGATACTTCTTAGGCTCTGGAAGGAATATTGGATCAAACAGGGTCAACTACTAGCTATGATACTCCCCCCGCTACAGGTGCTGCTATTCGGGGATATCGACTAGTACTAACTGTGCGTCTTTAGTAGCGTCTGGCTCCTTGGCTCGCTACGAAGGATCAAGGGAATCTGGCTTGGCTTTATAGCAGGGTATAGCTTATCCGCTTCCAGTTATCCCTTTCATACGGGTACTCCTGCTCCTGGTGCTCCCTATGCTCACTCCGCCGATGGTACCGAATAAACTAGGGCCGGAACACTAACTTCTTTTTCCAATCCTTCACTCCCCATGTGGTAGTAGCTAGCTGGTCGGGATATGCATTTGGATCTGCCCCTAGATAGAAGCCTACCCTGTTACCGGATCCACATACTAGTCTATAGGAACAACTGACACTGCCTCTATTACTGCCTCATCCCCCACTCCAATAGATGCTACTCGTTATGCTGATGCATTCAATACCACCCATGCCCCTATCGCCTTTGGTGCCTGCACTCGGAATAGCATATTCACTCGTTATTCCTTATCCAACTGGAACCAGTACTCCATGGATATCTGTATATATCCTCCTCGCTTCTACGCCGGGTCTACCGGGTCTAGGTATGGATGTACTCCACATAGAACTGGGTAAGGAACTGCGATTACTCGCTAAGGGGCTACCCCTAGGCCTAACGGCCTAGATAGTTTATAACGATCCGGCCTCGTGCGTGCTTCTCCACCTGTTGCTGGTTCAATGACTGGCATTATAGCTACCCCCAATGACTCCGTTCCACCAACCCATACCTTTCGCCCTAGCGGTGCTGCTGATCCGACAGCGACGGGAGGAAGGGGATGCAGTGGGAATGCAAGCCATGAAATCGCCTACATGCATTCTGGGGTATCGCTATTCTCTTATGGGACTCATACCACGTTCGATCGGTTGAGCTGGGAAAGATGCCACAAACCCACCCCGTGCACCCTGTACCCGAATCATTAATTCACTTGGTCGCCCTCATCAACGGAATCAGATACTCATGCATCCCTTAGGGGTAATTAGCCACTCTTAGGCCCCACCCCAACAACAGGTACTTCATCCATTCAATCATTCATTTTCCTGCTACATTATAACTCGAGCAAGCAGCACCAGGGATCACCTTCTCTCCACACAGGAATCAACAGCAGGGATCCGTTCTTCATGCTATGACAACTATTACGTATGAGGGAACACCCCGCCTGGGTTAGTACCGGCTCATACAATGGAATCATCTACATGGATGCGGCGACACAATCAATATGCCATTAGGATTACGTACTCACCACCCCAACCTGGTACAGGCCTTTCTAGACTTGGTAGGCAATCCAGAACGGATCAATTCCAGAGGGGATATTCACGCCCTTACATACTTGAAACAGCAGAAAGAACCCACTAGTAAGTACTGGTTTCATCAATCATTAACAATACCATCTTCTCATCCTCTATGATTTGGACACAAGCAAAGGAACCAGTAGCAGCTTGAACGGGTATACAGTACTGACTGAGTAGGGCATCTCAGGCCTGGAGGAACAACAACGGCATATAACCCGTCGGTATCCTATCATGTATGTGGACACCCACGCCTCGAACCCAGATCCCAGCTATTGATACCAGTCCCAACTAGGAATGTCGGAACGGAGGAACCCGCATCACAGTACATCTTGTGGTGCTGATACAAGCTTCAGCCATTTCGGGTTGTCGATACACATAGCTAAACCCATCGAAGGCACAGGCTTTGAAGCATTGGGGGTAACCGAGCAGGAGAGACAATCATCCTATTCGTAGACAATATATCATGTCTATTATTGAGGAACCAACACATCTTATCCACACAGGTACTAACACCTCATAGGATGTACACGGGTACTGGGGACGCATCATGGGTCGGGGTGCATCGTATGGTAGCAATACGTTGATTAACCCAAGGGATGATTCATACTACATCCACGGGGACCATCAATATATCTCGTATTGTAAAGGTCGATAGACAACTCGGTTCAACCGGGAGATGGGTATACGCGGACTTCGAGGGGGGTAGACAACCTGGGTCTGAGGGATCAGTGCATCCATCGTTTCTAGATAACCATGTAAATACTATCTAAGTCTCCTCAGTATGAGCAGTATGGGTTAGCTAATAGCTATTAAGATTCCATTCCTATAGTTATTACGATGAGGAATAAGACTTGTTAACTTCTCTTATCCGGTAGTATGCTCAGTCTGGAGAGAAGGGATAGGAATCTTAGCTCTATTAGCGATACTAGTACGAGGAATAGTAGTTCTCCGTATCATACTCTTGTTATTCCAGTGTGAAGAATATCTGAAATAAGGATAATAGACCCTCTTAGCTTATTCAATACCCGTATGAGTAGGAGCAGCATCAATACGAGATGACCCTACCTAACTAAGACCTTCCACCCAAGCATAGGGGACCAATTACCCTAACTACACTGCTGGTATTATCCCCGGTCCATTCTCCAGAGTGCTCCCATTAGAGACTCCCATTAGAGGATAAGGGTTTATTACTAAGAGGGATAGACTCTACCCACTCGGAGTGGGATACTAATAGCTTACTCCTTATCTATGGAATAGACTGCTTACTACATAGCTCATTCTCTAGCTCTAGGAAAAACCGCTTCCTATACCGGGACTCCTCGGACCCACTAGGTGGTGCTATAGGACACGGACCCACTCGAACCCCTTAGTATACCTCTCACTGCTTTGGATACTCCAGGGACGATTCCGTATCCTATCTGATCTGGGACTCTTCTAGTGGGAATATACTCTTCTATTGGGTATCTCTCTCTATTTAGAAACTAAGCGAAATTGCTTGTAACTTGAAAACAAATAGGGAATTCCCCTGATAAGATGGGCGTTACAGAGGAATCTTAGACTAGACTGGTAATATTTCAATCTTTCTAGAATATCTAAGCTATATAACCGGGTTCTTAAATATCTGGATGAACGGATCTAGGAACAGGAACCTCACTAAACGGCTCTACTCTTCAGCAACACATAGAGGAACACAGAGCTTCTCATACTCGCGGCTCTCACACTCCTTTATCTATAGCGTTGGGCTTAGTCCCTCAGTCAAGACTATCCGTGTACTGGATTAGGAATCAATAGAAGAGCAGGGATTAGGATCTCATACTCTTTATAACAAACTATTGGTCGGTATACATCATCATATCACTCCCATGCTCCTCGACGTGGATTCTTGGTAGTGGTGCTCCATCCAAGACTCTATGTTACTCCTTCCGATCCACCGAGGATACTCCTTATACCTATGCTTAGCTCCATTATCACTAAAGCTGCTATAGGAGAAGGAACTACTTCATCTACTTATGCTGGTTATGGCAATGATGCATCTGGATCCTCTGCTGGCTTAGTCTTTCCATTACTGGTTAGTAGGAGACTCCTCAAGCTACTGGTAAGGGTTGTTCCTTTAGCTGCTTACTATTCGCAATTGGTACTTCTGGTGATGCTACTGGTGCTAGGTCAGTAACTCGCTCCGGATCCATAGGCTCTATGCCTGAATCGACTGGAGCTGACTAGGGTAAGCAACTGGGTCTCTATCCCTAGTTTGAGGCTCTGCTACTGCTGGTGGTACTGGGGCTACCGCTGAATCGACTGCTTAACCCGGATCCGTAACCGCATTGTATGGACCGCAACTACTCCTGCAGCTTGAACTGCTCCATAAACAACGGAATCGACTCTTGCTTCTTCGACTGAGTCAACAGGTACCCTGCTAATGGGGGTTATGAATCAATATTAGGTGCTACTGCCTCTCCAACTCCCCCCTCATGCTTATAGGGGGTCAACTGATGGTTCTTACACTGATGCATCCACTCATGCCGCTGGGTCTGGATCCGCCCCTAGTTCTAGGTCTTGGAGTGACAGGTGGATGAATTATCAGGAATTAGATGCACCTTGGCAATTTCGTTTCCTGAATCAGCGAAAGTGCGCATCTGCCCCTGTTGCGGGGAGAGACCCCTCTTATGGATGGTCCCGCCTACATCCGAATAGAGAGTGAAAGGGAAAGGAAACATTTGTTGTGGAGAATTCTCTCCCGAATTTCTGAAAGTGCGCAGATGCTCCGGTTGCCCCTCCTGTGCCATCCCTGTATATCGCAGGGGGGCCCGCTGATTACTGGAATGAGTTGGTTGAGCATTTGATTTGGGTGTGTGACACCAGAACACCAAAAACCCTTTTTCTTGCTTGCGGTTCTGACCCAATCCCTGGTGGGAGTCTTCCGCCGGAATCCGCGGAAGAAAGTGCGCAGCTTCCGCTACCTCACGTGGGTAAGCTATACTCTCATGACCACCTCCACTTCGGGGGTATCGCTCTTCGATGTTGGAGGATAGGCTTTTGAGCGTTGTATCGTATTTCAGGCGCTATGTCCACTCTCTCAGTGAGGGTTCACCTTTCGTCCCGTACTCGTACGCCGTTCCCTAAGCTTCCCCTCAGAATCACTAGCTCCTTGCTCCCTCGCGCGCTACTCCACCGAGACCGTTTCGTGGCTAGGATTCTTTCACACCTGTTGTAACGCCCTCACCGGGTACTCGTGCACCGCTAGAGGTACCTTTCCCTTTCAACTCACGCTCAAATTGAGTTCTATTTCACTCCCTTCTTGGGGGAGGGCTTCCAGGGTAACCTTTCCCCTCACTAGCTGGTCCTGATCGAGACATTTTGGGTGCTACGTAGCTGAACCAGTGAGCTATTAGGCACTCTTCGCTAAGGATGGCCGTCTCAAAGCCTACCTCCTGGTTGTCATGGCTCGATCACCATCTCTGAAACTGAGTCATTTGCTTACTCCTGAGAATGAATCGCATTCTGCTGAACCGACAAGCACCAAATCCCGAAGAACTATAGGATTTGCCCCACCCGTTTTTGCTCGCTGCAACTATATCTCCTCGGGTTCTTACCCATTAAGCTACTCAGATGTTCATGCTCGCTAGGAAGTAATTCGTAACTGTAGGGATCGAATCTACTCGGGAATCCGGAACGAGGACTACGAGAGGGAAAATGGCACCTACTACACCTCCCGTGGTACCGTAGTGATCGAAGGACTAAATGGATGGATCACCCAATCAAGAGAGGACATGTGATCTGTTATGCACCTACTGATCGGAGGTCGTCCCTTTCCTACTGACTACTAGGGGGGGGGGGAGGAGAGAGACGCATATTCCCCTACGATGCAGCAGTTGATTCTGTTGGTTGAGCAGATGCCGATTCAGAACACGTGAGAGTAGTTGATCCAGTAGATGGAGCTGATGACCTTGAACCATCACTAGTAGCATCAGTTCCAGAGCCATCACCTAGCCCAAGCTAGTGTGTTCCGGCTTTTGGTACATCAATAGCATATCCAGTATCAGTAGTTTATTATGTTGGTTCAGTAGATCCAGTTCGTGATCGTGATCCATAACCACCGGTACTAACAGGAGTAGATCCATCAGTAGGGGCAGCAGCATAGCCTGTGGCATATCCAACACCACTAGCACTAGCAGCAGGGTAAGCATATCCACCAGTACCTGTACCAGCATAAGTAGTTCCGGTACCAGTTCGAGCACACGTTGAAGCATATCTAGTCCCAGATCCAGTAGCTTATCCACCACCACTAGTAGCATCCCTTCCGGATCGAGACCCACCATACGTAGAGGGAGAGCCGGTTTACTGAGTTTAAGTAGCAGATCCGAATCCAAATACATATGCAAAGCAAGAAGCAGTCCCACCGGCAGTTGTACTTGAATCAGTTCCAGGTTCAGT
>Ga0181465_100122_pt2 | contig 20797 bp, 21 predicted proteins | sample InSIn3gowninarea_FD_119076 | JGI IMG/M metagenome (GOLD analysis project Ga0181465, IMG submission 119076) | Clean room microbial communities from NASA Spacecraft Assembly Facility at Jet Propulsion Laboratory, Pasadena, California, USA -... ... | reverse complement strand
AAGAAGGACTTCCCTCCTGGAGTTTCCTGAAGCCCTTTTACAGGTGGGAGAAAGCATTGCACAGAAAGGTCAAGGATATGACCGGCACTCACTACCACATCCATGTGTAGTAGATACCCATGCAGGTAAAATTCACACATCAAATGCTGAGTTGGCACATCATGGCTCCTCATTATGCGGAGGAATTGTACACCATCCCCTATTTCATAACTAATTTCATTCGTGATCTCTCCATGCAGAATAAAAGAAAACGTTCATGCAAGAATAAAGAATAGCAAGAAGTAGAGGGATGACATGCCATCACCTCTTGTGCCAAGTTAAACATCTGTTCCTTATCAGTTTTCAGTTTTGCCACTTGCTTTTCCAGCTACTCCATCTTGAGTTGTTGCTTCACATGCCTCAATTTCATGACATCTATGTGCTCCGCACATTCAAAAATGGTTGTGAAGGCTTGTTCCTGAGTTCTTCTGACCTCACTTTGATACCGAGCTGCAGTAGATTTCCAAGTCTGCACTTTAGCCGTTAAGGCATACTCACAGTCTTCAAACAATCACTCGACTGGGCCTATTTGAGTGGAAGCAGAAGTTGTGGCTATCTGGTCCACTTGAGTCTCAAGTTCTACTACCGTGGCCTTGGACTTTTTGGCCTGCCACTTGTATTTCTTCACCGGCTTCTGCAATTTGTGTATCTGCTTCCTTATTTTCCTGACCTCCATCTTAAGCCACATTATTTCTTTAAATTGCAGCTGCTATTTTTGCTTGATAGGGAGTCTTCACTATTCACACAGCTCCACCCATTCTTGCTTAACCAAAAATTCCTCAATTTCGGTAGCTGGAGGTAAATCCCCCAGGACAGATTCTGCCATGCCGACTGTTGGGTTTTCCTCCACTGTCTGTTCTTCTTCGATTATTTCCTGGTTCATGGCCTTCTCGCCTGGTTTTACCACTGACTCATTCATCAGGACCGCCTCTGTTAAAATTGGAAACTAGGGCCAAAATCCATGTGGGTCAGCTTATTTATGGCAGCTGATATTTTTATTAGATCCCTCTCATCGAGAGGTGTAGGATTGATCTAAAGATCATCCGATTCCGATACGTATTTATGGAGATATGAATTAATTTTGATTATGGAATTATTATCAAGTCGGCCAGCAACTTATGTAGGCTCAGAAGCCCAACAGTCATGTCTATTCAACCTCTACGTTTTAGTATAAATAGAAGAGGACTTCAAGTCATTTCTACACACACTTGAATCTCTTCCTCTCTCTACTTGTCTTTGGGTTTTAGTAGGAGGAGAGATCCTAAGGAAAAGTCGGAAAAGTCAGAAAAGCCAGAAAAGCCAAAAAAGCTGGAAAATTCAGAATAGCCAAAATAGCTAGAAAAGCTAGAACTGTTAGAACTACCGAAAAAGCCAGAAACGCTGGAAAAGCTGGAACTGCCGAAAAAGCCAGAAAATCTGGAATTGATGGAAAAGCTGAAACTACCGAAAAAGCCGAAACTGCTGGAAAAGCCGAAAATGCCGGAAAAGCCAGAAAAGCTAGAATTTACAGAACTGTTAGAACTATCGAAAAAGCCAGAATTTCCGGAAAAACCGAAATTATCGGGAACTGCCGAAACAACTGGAGCATCTATCTCTGAAGGAAGGCAACATGATGTATGAGATCATGGGTAGCATAATAAGCAGCATGATGATATGAGCATGGGTAGCATAATGATGCATGATGATATGAGCATGGGTATCATAATGATGAATGAGATCATGAGCATGGGCAGCTTGATGATGAATAAGACCATGGAAGATGCAGCATGATGAGAAACGTGAAGATGAGAGTAGCTCAGTCATCAAGGTTCAACACATGTCACAATACAACAAGGTGTCACACGGTAATGTGCAACAAATAGATGAGATGCAACACTATCATAGGTGAATTTCGGCTTTCTCTTGGGGAGTAGCCTCTTCTTTAAACTCTTCAACTTCCATCTCCATCTCTTCTGGCTCCTCCTAGTCAACATAATCATCTTCTCCTGCATTTTCTTCCTCCATGGCTTCTGGTTCATCTTCCCTGGCGGCCACAGCGGCTGCTATCTCTTCCTCTATGGAATCTCAAAACAGTTCCCACAGAATCATGATTCATCTAATGGCATTCATCACCAACAACTGGATTATCCCATGGTGGGTAATGACTGCCATCACCTGTTGTGATCTTTGAGCCGAATGTGCCATCAGTTGAAGACTTCTCAGTTAGAAATAAGGTAGATATAGTGAAAAGGCCTCTGCTTGGGGAAATTAGAGACGAGCTAATATTCGAAGATGATATTTGAATATAGTGGAGTATCTCCCCTTGCAAGTTCCATATTTTATGACAAACTCTGCTACCCCTCCCCATGGATGTGGTAGTGAGTGCCGGTCATATCCTTGACCTTTCTGTGCAATGCTTTCTCCCACCTGTAAAAGGGCTTCAGGAAACTCCAGGAGGGAAGTCCTTCTTGAGAACCATCGCTGTCCATTTTGAGGGAGCCCGCTAACTTCTGGACTGGCTTCCTCCGTAACTGGGACTTCTATCTCGCGGACTCGAGAGATTTCTTCTCCCAGGTTGAGTGCAAATTCTGCCGCAATTTCCTCATTCAACCCCCTCAGCCTGTCGAAGTAGACATTCCATCCTTCGTTTTCAAAGACCCTCCATCTCTTCCTCTGTGGAATCCAAAAACAGTTCCTATGGAATCGGGATTCGTCTGATGGCATTCATCACCAACAACTAGATCAACCCATGGTGGGTAATGACCACCAACACCTGTTGCAATCTTTGAGCCGAATGTGCCATCATCTGAAGACTTCTCAGTAAGAAATAAGGAAGATTTAGTGAAAAGGCCTCTACTTGGGGAAATCAGAGGCAAGTTAATATTCAGAGATGATATTTAAATATAGTGGAGTATCCCCCCTCACAAGTTACATATTTTATGACAAACTCTACTACCCCTCCCCATGGATGTAGTAGTGAGTGCCGGTTTTATCCTTGACCCTTCTGCACAACAATTTCTCCTGCCTGCAAAAAGGCTTGGGGAAACTCTGGGAGGGAAGTCCTTCTTGAGAACCATCGCTGTCCATTTTGAGGGAGCTCGCTAACTTCTGGAATGGCTTCCTCTGTAACAGGGACTTCTATCCCATGGACCCGAGAGCTTTCTTCTCCCAGGTTGACTGCAAATTCTACCGCAATTTCCTCCTTCAACCCCCTTAACCTATCGAAGTAGATATTCCATCTTGCATTTTCAAATACCTACCATACCTCCTGATTGTTCCGAACTCTCGTTGTATCTTCTGGCTCATGTCGCATAGACTGGCCACCCATCACTGTAGAGGTGGGATTAACATGACGAATGCAGTTGGATAGTACGGGAAAATGACAGGGACCCAAACCGTTGGCAACTATAATATCGTCATGGTTGCTTCAAGGAAACGGATGGAACAGTACTAGTACGTTTGAGAAATCTTAGAGAATGATGGCGAGTTATGGTGAAACGGTTGGATATTTCAGTGGTTTAATGCAGCGTGTTGGGGAGGTGACTAGTTATGACTCTGCATGTATGAATACACATTCCAATGTGTCAAGGTCATGATTATGAAGTACCGTAATCATTAAAAAAAAAGTGGTGAGGATCTTTTGAAATGAATGCATTTTTGTGGTATTCCATCGTTTCTTATGACAATCCCCCCCCCCCCCCCCCCCCAACTTAATTACAACCGTCTGTGGCACATATTGATGTCTTTTTGGAATATTTTAATTAAATCTGTAAAAGTTAGCAGAGACGTACCTAGGGACCTACCTTGCGGTGGAGTAATAGCAAAATGTCTGACGGAGTAACAACAACATAGAGTTACAGTAGCAGGGAGTAACAGCAATAGGGAGTAATGACAATGGCAGAGTAACAACAGTTATAGAGTAACAACACCAGTGGAGTAACAACAGTTACAGAGTAACAACACCAATGGAGTAACAACAGTTATAGAGTAACATCATCGGCGAAGTAACAACAATTGTAGAGTAACAACACCGGTGGAGTAACAGCAGTTGCAGAGTAACAACACTGGTGGAGTAACAACAGTTGCGGAGTAATGACATTAGTGGAGTTATAGCAGTTGCAGAGTAACAGCACCGGCGGAGTAACAACAGTTGTGAAGTAACAACAGTTACGGAGTAACAACACTAGTGGAGTAACAGCAACAGCTTAATAGCAACATCGGTGGAGTAACAGCGCCGAGTGTTACATTTCTCCTGGCCATATTCCTTTGTTAGTCCTGCAAAATACAAACAACTAAGTAATAACAATATATATATATATATATATATTATTTATTTTTTTAGAGCAGCATGAGAGTGTCCTTTATTCCAACAACCATTAAATCAGATGAATCAGAAAGATATTTAACAAAGGCATCTCTAGAGGCTGAACAATGGTGTAGCTTTAGACTGTGTCCATTTACTAAAAATGAATTATGATTCCCATATATTGTAATTAATCTAATCATTCCATTGTAGAACACTACGTCCACTTCATATGGTCCCATCCAACGAGTGTGAAGCTTGCCCTTGAAATCTTTAAATCGGGAGTCATAAAGTAATGCCCAATCCCCCACATGAAACACCTTACTTTTGATAAATTTATCATGCCATTTCATTCTCTGTTTTTGAACAACAATAGTCTTCTGGATAGCTACTAATAGAATCTCCTCCAACTCATTCAACTGTTCCAGTCGGTGTTTCTGTGTTTCTGATAGGTCTAGGCCTACTTCTAGAGTTATTCTGAGTGTACTGATCTCAAATTCTACTAGAAACAAGGGAGGATTTCCCATAGAATAATTCAAATGGAGAAAACCCGGTTGTATTTCGCCATGTTGTTCTATATGCCCATAAAGCTTCTGGAATTTTCTGTGCCCAGTCTTGGTGATGACTTGCTACTATTTTTGTCAAGATATTTTCTAATATCTTGTTTATGCTTTCTACTTGTCTGTTCACTTGGGGGTGATAGGGGGTTGTCACTCTATGTTTGACCCCATATTTCTGCATTAGCTTCCCTATCATGTGAGATGTGAACTGCGATCCTCCATCTAACACAATTTCACTTGGAGTACCGTATTGAGCAAAGATTTCTTCAAAAAGAAAGTTTGCCACTACTTGCTCTATTGCTCTCGTAACCTCTTTGGCTTCCACCCATTTAGTCACATAATCAGTGCAGACCAAGTGGTGAGCTCCAGTATTGTAGCAATAATGCTACAACTCCTGGGGCTTCCTGTCTCTCATTTTATCAACCCGGTAGTTCGTACAAACTTGGAAGCGACGGTGCTGTATGCACAAGTACTAGCTCTTGTCGCAGTTGTCACTTGGTCAGCTGGCACAAGTCCGCTAGGGCTCAAGCCAACTTCTATAGGCTCTCAGAAGAAGCTTGTTAAATGATGGACGAAAGCTAGCTCAAAGAGAACTAATCTACTTGGCAAAAATGAACTGAAAGCAAACCAAAGCATGGAAACCCTAGGAAACCCTAATCTGACTAGTTTAACCTCTATGATGCAAAAATGTAAATGAATCTTCTACCAATGATGCCATTACCTCTAGGAAGTGCAATTACATGAATCTAAGCTACTTGCATCTGAAAAGACATGTTTTTGTATTTTTTTCTTAAGTGAATGGAGTGATTGTGATTTTGTTCTTATTAGGGTTTGGTTGTGCAGAGGTGGTGCAGAAGGAAGGAAAGCTTGGGAAAGGTTGGGGAGGCTAGGAGAGGTCCCAAGAGATCCTTAGCATCAGTCCATAGAGGTTCCTCATGTTCAGAAGCTCAGCAACCGAGTGAGTGGCCTCCTACAGGATGTCTGCAGGGGATTCTACAGGAAACTCAGGGAATTTCTACAGGAAGTCTGTTAACTTCTACAGGATGTCCTACCGTGGGAGCTTTGGGTGATGTTGAAGTGATGGAGTGGTATGGGGGAGCAGGTATGATGGAGATGGAGTTGGTGATGGCTCAGGGGTAGAGAAATAGGATGGAGAACGAGTGTATGAAGTTGATTGGTGGATGGAAGGCTAGCACAGCGAAAGGTCAAGAAAATGAAGCTACGTGGGGAATGGAGGTGTTGGGAGATAACCGAGCTGAACAGAGGTCAAGGATGTGGCTTTAGGCGTGGTCAGGATGAAGAAGAAGGAAACGGAATGATGTGGAGCAGTTTAAATAAAACAAATTGCTTATGACAGTCACCAAAACGAGAATTTCATTAACCTATGCTACCTGTGCTATGAACGCAATGAACAGCAATGTAAACCATGAAGAGAAGTTGTGCATGAAGTTAAGATGAAGAAGTATGACTCAAGATTGAAGTGCATGGAAAGATCTATCATGAACGTGACAGTGTTGCAGCTTGCATAAAGGTAAAAGACTGCGTTTTTTTGGTGGTTGGTGGAGACTCCACCCCAATCTCCGAACAGAGATGGCAGTGGGATCTCTCTCAACCTTTTTCTTGGAGCTCCAATGAGTTATAAACCTCCTATTCTGATCTAAGCAACTGAAAACAATTTAACCACAAGCTAAACTCACTCAATCTCATAAAAACTAAATCAGCAGACTGTAATTTCGAATTGCATGTTAAAGCAAGGAAACGAAGTGCTGGAACGAAAGGTAAATAACACTACAAAACAGAGGAGGTCTATGGCTCTCAGGTTGGGCCCTAACCTGAGAGCTATAGCTCCCTTAAAAACTCAGAATTGAATCAAAATCTGCCTGTCTTTATTGAATAATCATGAGTCTAATGACATGCCAAAACTGGCTTACAAAGAGCAAAAACCGAGCTACAACATGACTAACCAAATTGACTAACTACTAGCGACAAAAATTACTACCAACTAGCTAACCAAAATGAGGCCCTAAGCCTTCTTATTTATACAATTTGAGGACCCAATAGTCCTCCTAAAAGTTAGGGACTTGGCTGCCCAAGACTTGGAGTTAACTGCAGTCCTTCTTGACTTGCTTGGCTGCCCTTGTGCTGATTGATTCGGTGGCCCTTGAACTCCGAGCTGATGGTGGAGAATTCGAGGTAAGGGTCCATAAATGAGGGGGACACCTTCCTACAAATCCTCTAGCTTGTTCTCCCACGAATTTGGCTGCCAAGTGCTCATTAAGACCTTCCATTTTGTCTCCAAGTTGACCAAAAAGGCTACACAAAGCACCCATTAGACTTGTTGGCATAATGACTAACCAAATTCACTCTATTAACATAAAAATAATAAAAAACATGCAATAAACAAATGAGAATGGTGGACTAAGCCAAATTAGGAGGTTGAATGAGCCCAAATAATTGTACATTTTTGGGGCTCATCACCAAGATGTAAGCTTTCTGATGAGAAGGTGGGTTGAAAGGTACAACAAAATTGATGGCCCATTTCTCGAACAATTCAAGGACTATCTGGGGCTGTAGAGGCATTTCATCTGCTTTCCCAAGTTGTCCAATCCATTGGAAACAATCACCTTCGGACATAATCCTGAGCATCATGAAAGATGGAAGGCCAGTAATATCCCATTTGCAGCACTTTGTGACTTGTTCTTTTATCTGCAAAATGTCCTCCACAGGGTCCTTCATGTGTAGCTTTTAATATCTCATAGATATCATCTTCTGCCACACAATGTCGAATCTGTTGGTTAACCCCTGTATGAAAGAGATATCCTACCATCCATGAATATCAGGTACTCTGATGAATAATCTTCCTTTGCTCCTTATATGAAAAATGACAAGGCACCTTCCCTATAGCAAGATAATTAGCAATATCTGCATGCTACGAAGTGTTAGCAGAAACTGCAAAAAAATGTTCATCTGGAAAATTATCTTCAATTGGTGTATTCTTACCATCATTTTCTATCCTAGATAAGAAACTTGCAACCACATTTTCCTTCCCTAGTTTATCTACTATAGTAATGTCAAATTCCTGTAGTATCAATAGCCATCTTGTAATGCGACTAGGGGTAATAGGTTTATTCATTAAATACCTAATAGATTCATGATTAATATGTACAAAGGTAGGATACTCGGTAATGTAGTGCCAGAATTTTTTGATGGCGTAGATGATAGCAAGGAACACTTTCTCAGTCACTATGTAATTTAATTCAGCAAGAGACAAATTCTTACTAAGATAGTAAACTGCATATGGTACCCTATCCTCTTGATGTCCTAATACTACACCAGTCGCTGTTTGGGAAGCATCCGCGTGAATATGGAAGGGTAATGCCTAGTCTGACCCTCTAAGGATCGGAGCACTACATACCAATTCCTTGATTTTCATAAAGACTGCATCACAGTCACCTGTCCACACAAAATATGAATCTTTTGTTAGCAATTGAAAAAGTGGATGTGCTACTTTAGCAAATTTTTCTATAAAACGCTTGTAATAACCAGCACAACCAATAAAACTACGTACCTGCATGGGCATTTTGGGTGTTGGGAAGTACAGAATTACCTTTATCTTGGCTGGGTCCATCTGGATTCCTTCAGCCGAGAGCAAATGTCCCAAAACAATTCCCTCCTCCATCATCATATGGCATTTTACCATACTCAAAGAGACACGCGCATATATACACCTTTCAAGAACATTCTCTAAATTTTTCAGCCCTTCTACAAATGAATCCCCATATGGAGTAAAGTCATCCATGTAAATTTCAACACTATCATCCACCAAATCAGAGAAGATCCCCAAAATTTCCCTCTGGAACATTGCAGGTGCATTACACAAGCCAAAAGGAGGGACCTGGTATGCGAATGTTCCCCAAGGGCATGTGAAAGTGGTTTTTTTCCTGATCTTTAGGAGCTATCTGTATCTAGTTATACTCACTACATCCATCTAAGAAGGAGAAGAACTTTTTTCCAACCAATGTTCCAAAACTTGGTCAATAAACAGTAAAGGAAAATGATCTTTCTGCATTTTCTTATTTAATTCTCTACAATCAATGCATATCCGCCATTTACCATTTTTCTTGGGGACCATTACTAATGGAGAAACCCATTGGCTATCTGAAATGGGGTAAATAAAACCTACATCCAGTAATTTCTAAATTTCTTCTTTCACAATATTTTTCAATGCAGGGTTCATTCTTCTCTGAGGTTGTCTTACAGGATGGCAATCTTCCTTAATATATATATGATGGGTACATAAATTAGTAGGAATCCCCTTCATGTCTAAGTAATCCTAGGTGAAGGCTTCTTTATGTTTCCGAAGGACATCTACAAGTTGCTTCTTCTAGGATTCTAACAGGTCTGGATTAATATTCAGGGTTTTTCCTAGTTCTAATTCCACTATGACACTTCCATGGGGTGCATCAACAAGTAGCTCCTATGATCCTTCTGTTGTTTCAATAGTTTCCTGAGTCTCACAACTTAGGATATATTCTATGATTTTTTGATTTGGCTCTGAAATGGAGTAGGGATCATCCATAAAGGAGGTGATTACATCATCTTCCGTTTCCATTTTCAACTGAAGGGACTGTCCAATAGTGAGGACTGGTCTCAATTCCTCATTTTCCGTTTCAGGCTCTTTCCTAGATAAAATTTCTTGCCACCTACTGGCTTTATGGATGGGTTTGGTTCTGCCGGTGGGTATAACACTAAATTCTTAGTGTTGTGCCCATTTGAAATAACCATGTGCCCTTAATGGAACCCAATGTAAGCATCCGCAGTAGCCAACCATGGTCTACCTAAAATCAGAGGATGGCCGCCAACCGAAGATTGCGTATGTAAGACAAGGAAATCTATGGGATAGTGCCATGAATCCACCGAAATTGTTACATCTTCTAACTTCCCTACTGGTTTTACTGTAGATCGATTTGCTAGTTCTAACATTGTAGGTGTATGTTTCAAGTTACGAAGACCTAGTGTATGCATAGTTTTAGTGGTGATAACATTGATGGTAGCACCCAGGTCTACCAGCACATTTGGAATCTCTACCCCATTAATTTGTACTATCAGAACTGGGTTCCCTGGATCTCCATACTTTATAGGCATTGAATTTCCAATCATAAAATCTGATAATTTTCCCATGACATGAATAGTAAGGGGGTCTTTGGATTTCTTTGAACAATATTCCCTAAGAGTTTTTGCATATATTGGTGCATCCTTCATAGCTTGTAACAGGGGAATTTTGACAAATAAGTTCTGTAATTCACCTAATAAATCGAATTCAGCTTGAGGGCTTGATTTACTCAAAGTTAGTCTCTCCGGATAAGGTGGTTCAGATTGATGTTGTTTCGCAGGAGGCACTTGGTTTCTATCAGTTTGCTTTTTCTCTTTATTAATTAATTCTGATTCCTTACCTTCACTATCAAGTTGTTCAATGATAACAAGAGGAGGTTGAACATTGACTATTCACCCTGATCACAAATTCATTTCATACAACTATGCAGTGGAAATGTTATACGAAGGTAGGTTAAGAATGTTAGTTTGATGAGCTCCCTTATTATTAGGATTCAGGTTAGGTTGGATTGGAAGCTGCGAACAGGCAGGTTGACTAATAGGAGGCACATTAGAGGGAAATTGGAGTTTCTATTGGGGCATTGGCTGAGGAAACTGCCCAGGAGAGGACCCTCGCCAAGTTGGAGCCCATGGGGAGCTCGAACTGACTTGAGGGTTCCACTGCTTCCAAGGTGGAAACTAGTATTGTGGCCACATGGGAGGATAGGGCATGGACTGAGGATTCATATTGAAATTACTGAAATATTGAGATGGGTCTGAGTACATACCTTGATTTCCCATTGGTGGTCGAGGCTGCCATGGCTTTCTAGACCCCATGAGGTATAGTTGCTCTGTGTCTTCCCTTGTCCCTTGAAATATTGCTTTCAGGTCTAGTAAGGAGGGACATGAGCTTGTTGCAAGATTTAATTCACAAATTGCACATTCCTCTATGGAGTTTAATGGACATTTCCTCTTTGGATGCTTCTTTCCACACTTCGGGCAGAATATAGACATGGTCTTGTCCAATTCTAGTTGCTTCTATTTTACTTGTAGCATATCCATCTGTGCCGACAGAGTACTCAGGATATCCATTCTCAAATTGTCTAGCAGGTTTCTAATTCCTGCCATCGTAACACCCCCGCCAGACACCTTTGTTGAGCGAATCCCTTGTCTATTTCTTACAAGCCACCTCGGTCACTAAATGCATAGTTCACAAATAACTTCGAAACTTTCCTTGGAGATGTCTCCCTTTCCTACAATGTTCAACAGTTCCAAAGAGTCCTCATGAAAAGCTTGGAGGAGGATAATCTTTAAAATATCTTTATCTAGGTTTGAGTGACCTGACCTCTGTAATGTGTACTTAAATCGTTCCACATAGTCTTCCAAGCTCTCATCTTCTTTCTGTGTGAACTTAAAAAGTTCCTCCTTGATGTTCCAGGATTTGCAGTAATCCTGGTATTTTTCCAGAAAAGTTGTCTGCATATCATCCCATGTGGAAATAGAGCTTCCTCCAAGGCCCATGAACCATCACTGAGTGGTCCCTTTTAATGTAGCAGGAAAATTTTTTAACTTCTAGGTGTCTGTCATGTAGTCATACCCTCGGCACACTATGTCAAATTCGAATAAAAGCGTGTCGGGGTCTTCTGAAACAAGCCCATGAAAGCTTGGTAAATTTTCTAATGGGATAGGCTTTGTGGGCGCACCGGCTCCTAGATCCCCGATCGGAAACTCAATGGTGGAGGTTGTAGGAGCCATAAATATCCTCCAATAACTATTGGGTATTTCAACAGGTTCTGTGGAAGATGGCCAAGGGTTCCTTACCACTCAGGTTTGGGTTGCTTTGACAACACTTCCCCAGTCCCTTGGTGATGCAAGTGCCCCTTTGTTTCCTTCTCCTGCATCCTGATGACTTCGTCCCTCAGCTACAACCTCCTTTTCCTTGTTGGAGTAGCCTGACCCTGTCGATGTTTTGCTTGCAACCTCTTCCCCTTCTATTACCAGTGTAAGGTTCCCCTGGTCGGTATACTATTGGATGCCTCCTCAATTGTTGGAGGGGCCTGCTATGTCAAATTTTCAGAGAATGTTGTAGATAGCACTGGTTGATCTACTGATTATCCCTCAGATTTTACTCTCCATGCACTTGGTCTCACCGCTGCGTGAGAGGATGCTTTTGATTCAGCTTTTGCTATAATATCCTGGATATAAGTCTTTCTTCCCAAGTCTGGTCCTCACCTATTTGGGGCTCTCCCTCTGCCCCTCTTATTCGGTTCTTTTTTCATACAAATGTTGATATGACAGAAGGTCTAGGTATCAACCTACAACGCTCTAGTATTGAAGTAAGGTGTCAAAGGACCATTCCTTCCCCAAGACGAAAGAGCTTACAAAAATAAAGACAGAAAAAACAGGAATCTAGGGTTCAGGGCCCAAAGCAGGGCATCAAAGGACTCCTCCATCCCCAAGACAAGAACTAGGAACAATCACACACCTCCGAGAAGACCTACTACTTCTAGATCTAAAGCAGGGCATCAAAAGACTCCTCCCTCCCCAGGGTAAAAGCTAGGGTTTCCCGAAATTAAAACACACAAGGGTTTGAAAGAAATAAATCTAATTTAGGGTGTGGAGCAGGGTGTCAAAAGACTCCTCCCTCCCCAGGACAAGAGGTTGGCCCAATCCAAACAAGAAAGCAAAAAAAAACAAGCAAAAAGAACACCTATGCTGAGGACTTGAAGCAGAGTGAGAAAACTCGTTCTCTCCCCAGGACGAGAGATTGACCCTCTGGTTGGTCTGGATCGTATCTTGCACCTTGTTAGCCTCCCCAACAATGGCGGAAAAATGTTGGGGTCCAGGTATGAACAATCTATTCATCCTTTTTCCTACATTAATTTATCAATCCATGTGCATATCGTTTCAAGGCAACGTGCAAGGTATATGCAGGGGCAAGAGTACCATCCATTCTGACCAAGGGCTCGTGATTAATATTCAAAACATCACTGTAAAACTAAACTAGCTACAAAACTCAAGACAAGCAATTACAAGAATTAACAAGATGTAACAGAAACTAGGAAATAATAAACAATAGACACATAAATACGTAGCACCTGATTAGGAGAGCAAGCCCAGCTCTGATCAGCAACTAGGAAACAATAAAAAACACACACAGAAATACGCAGCACCTGATCAGGAGAGCGGGCCCAGCTCTCTGATCAGAGCTACGTTAGTCACAACAAAGATTGGAACATCATGTTAGCTACCTATACCAATAGGTTTCATATTTCATGATTGGCAAATTCAAATGCCAAATATGCTCTGCTTTGATGATGCAAAGATCCCATATTTCCAAAAGAACACAAGGTGTGTACATAGTTTCATGTTTACTAAATTTTGATGGATGGTCCAACAGCCTAATCTGGATCATGCCATGTTTCAATTTTTGTTGTAGAACAGAGAATGGAGTCTGTCCAAACTGTTTAATCTTGGCAGACCAATAGTTTAGGTAGAGAATTAAGGTACCCAATTGCTTAATCTGGGACCTTGGAAGCAATAAGGATAGTGCTAGATAGAAAATCAAGAGAAAAAGCCAAAAGAAAAGAAAAGGCACATCAGGGTTTGCAAGTCCAAGTGCACCCTCCATGAAGAAACAAAAAATGCTAGGAAAATAGATGGGTAGGCAGATGGGGTTGCAGAAATGTTATTCCTTCAAAGGAGTTCTATTGATCCAATACAAAGGAAACATCACTGAATAGAGAAGGTCCTCTTCTCCATCATGTTGCAGTAAAGCAAAGGAGCATGACTAACTCCCTTTCCTACTTTTTCACATTCATTACTAACATCCCCTCATAAATTGTGTTCATGAAAAAATTTGAGGTATTATGTTGGTTCTTATTCCTTTAAAAGCCACATTTCTTATCCATTATTCTTTTCATTTTGATCTACTCCCTAAGCTAAGTTATTTTCAATAAACTTAGTGATATCACCCACATTCATCTTTTCCACTCATATTAACCCCTAACACTTATTATCTAATTCCCCTATGCTCCTTTTCCTTACTATTATAACACTATGGTGTATAAATCCCAAACATTGTATAAATATCCCTCCCCTTGGCATTATAGCCATATGTTCACTGTTGGGAATTAATTTGGCATCTGGCCAAGATAATAACCCTAAGTCTTACCCCTCTTTCCCCTCCTATTCCTAACTTACACTAAAAACCCCTTCATTTCACCAAATTCCCCCAAATCCTTTGAAAGAAGAACCCAAAAACCTTTGAAATTTGTTAAATACCCCTTTGCTGCTCCATTTTGGTTAAAAATCGCTTGAAACCCCTAACCCGCTCATTTGCAAAATATATATAAAAACCCACTTTTTCTCAATTATCCAAAGTCCGGGCGCTATGAGTGATTTTATTAAAAAAGCATTGAAAAAACCATTAACCCGCGCTTTATGCCTTATCCACCCATTTCTTCATATTTCTAAGGTTTCGGGTTAATACGGGTTTATAACCAAAATACATTGAAAAATCACCAAAACCGCCGAAAGCACTGAGGGTCCCGCCTGGCGTTGTTTTCGAAAAGAAATATTATTTTATTTCGCTCTCTGCCGTATCGTCCGCACACCTCAAAGCTCCGTCAACCATCCGATCAAGCCCAGTTCATCCAACGGTTCACATGGATATCAGACCGGCCCCGACGTCCGACAGATATCGTCCGATATCTGTCAGACCATGACGTCAGGCCTCCGCCACGTGCCCTCTCCACGATCCATCGGAGGTACCACTGACAATACCGCTGCCGTATCAAAAGCGGTGCGATACAAAACTGCTTACCATTGCCGGTTTCGACGTACCCGTCTGCCAGCGTCACTGCTACGTCATCGCCCCGTCAGCGCCCCCGTCCGCCAGAGCGCTGACCTGCCTGCCACCTCATCGTCCCCGTGGACCAATCATATGCCGCCACGTCACCCGATGACGTCATGCTGACGTCATCCGACCTTGACCCCACCTGATGACGTCATGCTGACGTCATCCAAAAAACGCGCCAAAAACCAAATTGTCCATATTTTTGCCAAATTTCGCGTTTTTCTCACTTTTCGCTTAAAAAATATTCTGCGCCCTGCATGCATTTTACGACCATTTATCCGCCAACCTGAAGAATTCAGACCAGAGACCGTGGGAGCCCTAAACGCATTTCCAAATCGCCATTGCTGACAGGACTTACCAGGTATTTATCCGTACTTCCCCTCTGAGTTAATTTCGTTGCTGCAATTCACCAAAAAATCAGAAAAGAGAGGGAAATGCACTGTAAATCGCCCATAAATCCTCCATAAGTGCCTTATTCTCCAAGGGAAAAAAGAGGAATTCATCCAAGAAGGCCTTGGTCAAGCCAAAATTCCACAATTCCACAGTCTGTTTGCGCATTCGCAAACTAAAAGCCTCCGTGCCCAATTTACCTGGAAACACCTCCTAACTCCCGGCGTTTACTCACTAAACTCCCCTCAGAGTGTTTTTGACTCATCTATGCCCTAATCTGCCCTCTCTACACAGCCTAATTTACCTGGTTATTGAAGCAATTCACTGCTCTGTGTCTCTGTGACCACCAAAACCCGGTCAAATCATAAGTCCAAGTATCAAAAACCATGGACCCTCCAGTAGCTCCCATAGCTTTGAATGTAACTCCCCTAAATGCCCCCCAAAGAGAGTTGGAATGGAAGCCCCTAGCAGACCTGGATTATCAAATAACAGAGGAAAACCTGATGTCCAGCAAGCACCACATTCACTTGCTGAATGAGTTAAAGAGTAAATATGAGAATGGGACAGATATATTAGGCATTTGGGACTCTTCCCTTCCAATCTTCAAGCTCCCACAGGTCAGACAGTTCCCTGATCTCATTCACATGTGTGCTATATGTTATGATGCCACTCAGAGGGCTGTGCTAGACCCTTCAGGCTCAGTTGTTTTCTATGTCACCCCTGAAGCCATCAGAGAAATGCTGCAATTCCACACTAAGAAGAAATTAGTTCCTCTGTCACTCATTGACCTGATACAGAAAGGAGCCAAATTGACAGATGCTCAGGTCACCAAGCTGAATCAATTGTACATCAGCTCTGACACTATGAGATACCCTCCTATTCATAATGTATACCTCAATCAATTGGGCAGGGACCTAGCAGATATGATCAGTCCCATCCTGGGCTATAACTCAGTGGAGTTTGTCGATGAAACTGTGATATGGTTGATGCTCATGTTTTCCCTTGACAAAAAACCTATCTGTTATGATTATGCCACTTACATATCTGATAAAATCCATGAGCAGCTGATGAACATGCCAAGGGAAAAGATGTTTAGATACACCTCTTATATTTACCATTTGATCCTGTACTATCAGCATGAAAAGTTTTCATTCCCTATGAGAAGAATGGATGCACAGGGAAAGATAAGGTCAGTGGTCTATTGGTCCCCTGTTTTCCATAGCAGACCTGATACTCCATACACTTATTGTGAATTCATTGACCTCTTCATCTACCCAGCCATGTCTATGCTCATGACTTCACCCCCTCCAAGACTAACAGAGGAGATGCAGAGGATTCTTCACCTGTCCAAAGCATATTCCATTGGAGATTGGTATTTATACCAAAATCACACAGTTATCAGAATCTATGGATGTGAGTTGGCCCCTTACAAATTGCCCAGATATGTGCCTATGAGATTATTCGCCCTTGAATATTTCAGGCAATTTGGGAATGCTGATGTGTTGCATTTCTCAGGTAAAGGTAAGAAAGCACAACTCAAGGTAAGGAACCAGCTAGGCCACTTTATCTATAACAAGAGGGAGGAAGGATGGCAAGAAGCAGACAGAATGCTAGAGTCCCTTGGCCTAGAAACCAGTTTCCTATGGAAACCTTATGACCCTAACCATTTCATATCTTTGAGAAGGGTCAGATATAGATTGTCTAGCTATAATCATCTGAGAATTCCTCATATAGAACAATATGCCAATCTATCAGATTGGCAAGAAGGCACTTTGGAGGAACCTATTACTCAAGAAGAACTAGCTCTAAAACAAAAAAGAGACCTATTGAAGATAGCTGACTTAGAGCTTTGTACACAGGTTTACTCATTTCCAGGCACACAAGTACAAGCAGCTGCCTCATCTTCAAAGACAAATCAGAAAACAATTCAGACTACTGGACAAACTTCCAGTAAAGGCAAAGAAAAGGAGATGGAAGAGCAGCAAGTACATCAGGAAGAAGTTCAGCATGAGGAGGTACAGCAGCAACAACAACAGGTACAGCAGCAAATGGACGAGCAGCAAGGGAAAGGGCAGCCATTACAGCAAGAAAAGGCATCTGAAACCCAAGTTTCGACTGAGCAGCAGACTCAAAGCACAGTGCCTCCAAGGCCCGAAACAACAGTGGATACCTCAGTCCTCCAAACTCCACAAAAAGAAGACATAAGCAGAAAAAGGGACAGAGAGACTCCCCTCACCACATCAGCAAGTCAAGGAGAGAAAAGGCAGAGATTAAATCCTCTCTCTGAAGAGGAAATGCCTCCTGAGCATTCTTTGGGCATAGGTACACCTAGCAGGGAAGCATCCGCAAGTTCCTTTCAGCAGGAACAAGAGAGGACACTGGGAGGTGAAATCAGTTCCTCAAGCCATCAAAGACGAGCTGAGACAGGCATCAAACAACAATTCATTGATATAAAAAAGAGGAATGAGCCAATAAGAATACAGCTCTATAATCACTTATTGAAAATGGCTCCCACTAACCAACAAAGATTGATGTCTGCATATGATGTTCAGGAGGGCAAGATGATCATGAGCCACTTCATGCCAGCTGTAACACAGCCACAATCAGCTGCAGACTATGTCAGGACTAACCTTGAGGTCCTTGCCAAGGAGATCCACCCAATGGATCAAATAGAATTACATAAGCAAACAGGTGAGATGGTGTATGCCTCCTTGGCAGACAAAACATTAGTGAATTACAGGCTAGAAGATAGCCTAAATAACACAGCTGCTCAACTTGAGTTGGAGAGAGCATCCTCCCAAGCAAAGGACAACATAATTAAAGCTCTGGAGGACATCATAATAGAGCTTGGGCATGATCCCCAGGACATCAAGGCTGTGCAAACATTATTGAAATTAAGAGATGCAGACCTGGCAGCCTTGAGAAAAATGGTCAAGATCCCAGCAACTCTTCATCCTCAAACAGAAGAGATTGCCCAACTAAGGCATGACAAGGATACATCAGCTATGCTTGTAACATTATACCGACAGCTGATTCAAACACAGGAAAAGCTGGGTGAGACAGAAACAGCATTACAGGCTGCATTGCAACAAAAATAAGGAGGTCAGACATCTCAGCCTCCTCCACAAACAATTAATCTTGATAAGCCTCCTCAAGCCACTGATCCTCCCACACAACAAGCAGAACAAACAGCACCTTCTACTTCAGCAACAGTGCCACCAACAGAGCAGGTTTCAAGCCTAGACATGCAGAAACTAAAGAATGAGATCCAAGCTCTGGAAATCCAAATGGCAGAGCTAAATCAAACAAAGGAAAAATTGGCCACAGTCAATGAAAGATATGACAAATCCAAGCAAAGTGTAGCTGAGAAAGGAAGAGAAATAAAGGCCCTAAAGGAAAGGATAAAAGAGCTAGAAAGTGAGCTCACACTTGACAAAGTGACTGCTGAACTCAAAAGAGTTATATGGCTCAATATAGGACAATCAATTACAGATCAATGGCACTATATTGAGACCATGTATGAACATATGGACCTTATAGCAAAAGCACATAGAGAGATCCAAAGAGCAAGAGCATCTTTAGGCAACATGCCTGAGATTGCCAATAGAATGATCAATGTGCTTAATAACAGAACCAGCTCTCAACTGGCCACCATGGGAATTGCCAACAGGACTGAGACCATAGTGATAATTAAAAGGGTCCTGACCCTAAGAAGCTTAGTGCAGACTTTAGATAGAAGGACTCAGGACATGCAGACAGAGGTCAGCAAATTCATGGATAAATTCTTAATACTACACAACAGAGGTCTTCCTGGCTTGCTGAACAGTGCAGGGAGGCTACTATCACATGAACATTATGCCAAGAGGGTCAATACATTTGCCACAAGTCAGATTGCAGAGAAAGCCAGTACTTCAGAGGACACAGGGCCAGCAACAGGGCAGAGTCTGTTTAACAAGGTAGAAAGTTTGTTTTTTATTATGAATGAGATCAAACACCTGTTTGATGTGCCTCCCAATTTTTATAAATACTCTGAGGCAGATGAAACTCTTGATACAATTCTGAGGCATCAATTACCTACACAGGAAATTTGGGCCAGGTTGATTCAGCTGATACTATAGATCAGAGACTAAAATTTGGTATTTCACTCGTTATTTGATATAAATCATCATACACAGGAAATGTTTGATAAAGTGATCAAACATGGAAAAGGGAAGAACTGAGCCAGCTCAGCAAAAGTGCTCCAACCATCAAGGCAAAAGCAACAGTCGAACAGATCACCGGGACAGGTAGCTACAGCACAGCAGCCATAAAGACACATCATTCAGCATCAAAAAGAGCGTTCCTACCGACTCAGTGCTCTCCAAAAGTCAAAGGGACTTCTGACAGAATTAAAGAGCATTTAGTTTGTATTCAGAGCTATGATAACTTTCTTACCTACTATCTTGAAGAGTTGGTAAATGTATTCATGTCTCGTATGACTCAACGCTTGAGATTTTTGGATAAGCGCTTGTATATATTGCCCCTCGCGGGAAAAGGAAGGTTGTTGTTGATTTCTATTCTAGAGTTTCCTTTGCTGTGAGTTATCAGAGAAATAATACAACGAGCTGATGGAATTCCTAAAACTCTGCGTTATTTGAAGCATTGTGATGTGTGGATGAATGTTACAGGATTCCTACGTATATCTTGGCACAATAAGTTTTTCTAAACTCTTCATTACATGTTTGTTGTGTTTCATACCATTTTCATGTTTCTATGCTCTCCATTTAATGGCAAATGAAAAAGAATAGTTACAGGATTTAATGTCATATTACCCTGAACTCAATCTTTGCTATTATAAATGTTTTCTGCACTTATGGTTATAAGGTGTAATTCTTGAAAGCTGCACCTTCATCCCATACTTTTCATGGATATTCGTGTTCAGGAATTCAAGTTTGCTCCTGTGCAGGATATCTCTTTCTCTTCAAACTAACTCAGTAAAGAATCCTTAATTGCTCTTCACTGGTTAAATCCCATCCATCATCATTATTTCTAGTTTGTTCCATGAAATATCTATATGGCCCTGTAATTTCAGCCTCACATCTCAAAGTTTCAAACAACCTGTAGCCACAGACTCCATAGCCCAATGGACTAGAAATATCTGAAGATTCACAACATAAGAACAGAAAGTTATCCCTCAACCAAAACATAAACCAAACCCTGAACTCATAACTAGCCTAAAATCACTCCAAAACAAAGATAAATCATATAGAGAGAGCCCTCTCTGGTCACAGTTTGGCTAGGAACTGTAACCCAAAGATTGGTTAGTGGTTACCCCGGCCGTATTCCCTTGGGAGTCATAGGGAACAACCTGGGTGTTAACATAAATGGCGACTCCACTGGGGATTAATCCTATAAAACTCTGTTGGGGACTTAATGCTGTAGATAAAGTCTGAGAGAAAGCCAGAAAGCCTTAGAAACTGCCTTTGCTTTGCATTAGCAGGAGTATATAAAAGCTTCCTCAGCCAATCTTTATTCAGTCTTAAATCTCATATAGAGAGTCTATATTTGAATCAGGCCTTTTGACATTCACACATCTTG
>Ga0181465_100184_pt1 | contig 20816 bp, 16 predicted proteins | sample InSIn3gowninarea_FD_119076 | JGI IMG/M metagenome (GOLD analysis project Ga0181465, IMG submission 119076) | Clean room microbial communities from NASA Spacecraft Assembly Facility at Jet Propulsion Laboratory, Pasadena, California, USA -... ... | reverse complement strand
GTCGGGGGGGGAGTTGGCGACTTGCTAGTCTTCCTGCGAGGGCTGGGCGTGCGCCTACGACCATCACGGCCACGACCACCTCGATGTCCACGATCACGCTCGCGATCCCTGTCCCGCTCACGGTCTCGCTCACGGAGTTCTTCGCGTTCATCGCGGCGGCTGCGACCGCTAGGGCGGTAGTATCTGTCACCGTCAGGGGACCTAGTCCGGCTACGGGTGCGCTTTGCACCTTGAGCGTCTACTTTGGAGTTAAGGCGTCCCTCATCTGGGTCTATGGATTCTCGGCGACGCTCACGGCGGGAATGGCGGCGCTCGCTGTCCTTGCTGCGGCTTCGGCGTCTGCTCTTCAGGCTGCCGTTGGCGCTGCCTCGTTCGCTGCGGGGGCTGCGGCCATCGTCAGCTCTGCGGTCCCTGCTGCGGTCGCGGCGCTTGCGATCTCTGTCTCGATCACGACTGCCGTCACGATGGCGGTCACGTTCGCGGCGGTTGCTGCGGTCGCTCTTGTGCCGGTCGTCATGTGGCGAAGAGGCGCCATTTTCTTTGCTGGTAGCGACGCGACTAGCGGCAGAGTCGAGAAGTGCCTCGACATCTAAGCCAGACATGGTGGTGGACTTCTGAGGTCAGTTGAGTAGCGGCTATGACAAAAGCACTGTCTGAAAGGATGATGAAAATCTAGTTGGACAGCAGAAAGACCAGTCAGTGTGGAGGGAAGAGGTTTCGCTAGAGGCGGGTTTGACGCGAAAAACGACAAACTTTACGACGATGGCGCAGTTTGTTAAACCTGGATCTGTGTAAATATGATGAGCTTTGTGTTGATGGGTTATGAAATCTGGAGGCTGGAGTGGTGTCGGTGGTTGAATGTGCCCGGTTGGGGAGATTCAGGTTGGGTCATGTTTTCTCGCATGTGGTCCATGCTCATGATCCCGTGACCATGAGTGTTACCTAGGTACCTCAAGCCACCTAGGTAGCCCTGGAGCCCTGGAGGTACCCCAAGTGGAGGTGTAGGTGAGGTCATATACAGTCAAGCTGCCTAATGCTATTGATATATCCTTAGCATGATTTGAATATGCCGCTTGCTTGCGTAGAAATACCATGTGGTCGTAGTACACTGCGTTGCTGCATGTTCAAGTTGGGGTATCCGAGACTGTAGATAGATTGGTAGAGAAAAGCAAAATGGAGTATCTGGCAATGTTGAGGGAGTGAACTTCAGAAGAACACTAAACCTAAGGCCCTAACAAGTCAAACAGAAGAAGTCATGCGATTGCCAGAAATAAGGAATTCCGCATCCATGTATACCCGACACCAATCCCATTGCCAACTCCCAACGATGCCCGTTCGCAAACCTAGCCATTGCCAGACCTCTTCCACAGTTCCAAACGCCATCCAAGCCTAGGCAGCGGTACCCGTGCCATTAACCTTGCTAATCCTCTCCTCATACGCTCTCCACGCCTCACTCCTGAACCTTTCGGCCTCGGCGCCCCAGTCCTCCTTCTGCAGTATCGCCCGCCCCACAATCACGACATCGACCCCATCTTCCAGCACCACCTTCCTCGGACTCCGGTACTGCTGGCCCATGCCGTCGCCCTTTAGCAGCGACTCGACCTCTCCTGCCGCGCCAGCCGCCGGCTCCGGATCGGGGCTCGGTGTGGCGTACGGCACGTTCGTTGCGGTGGAGCTTTGAGCTGGCGGAAGAGAGACGCCGGGCGTCATTGTGAGGAAGTTATCGTCTGGGTGTTCGACGTCGTTGAGGGAGCGCTGCGCCACGAAGCCCATGACGAAGGAGCGGTGCTTGCGCGCGAGCTTGACGCAACTGGCCGTGTACTCGGGCGTCATCATGTTGCCTTCGCTGCTCATCTCGGCCAGCAGGAGCAGTCCGCGCAGGTGAGGCGGTGTGTCTTCGCCGTCAATTTCCTCCCCCGGGGAGCCCTGCACTTGGTCGGTGGGCCAGCCGGGTGGTATCCTCTGCCACGAATGGTGAGAGCCTGGCGATACAGGGGACTGCGGGGCAGCAACGGCAGTGGGAGGCGGTGGCGTCAGTCCACCGTTGATGCCGCTGCCGATGAAGTCGCGATGACCGATGAGGCCGGAGGGGCGTTTAGGCTGCAGGGGTTCGGTGCGCGTGGAGATAGTGGTGCTAACGGAAACAACGCTGAGTTTGCGGTCGACCTGAACCACGGGATGGTCTGGGAGGGTAAGTGATTCATCCATGGAAAGCGCGTTCTCGTCTGGACTGGAGCATGCCGGAGCGCTGGAGGAGGCGCGTAGATTGGGGCGACTAGGTAAGCCTGGATCTGCTACCGGGAGCAGCTTCGGGGAAGGATTAGGTGAAGGGGATGGCGAGCTGATAGGCGAGCCAGCGGAGATCTCCGTGTGCACCGTGTTGTTGTAGGCGGCGATGGCGGACTCGGCGGCCTCTTGAAGGGCTGGCACGATGGACGGGCCAGGGAAGAGGTGTGCATTGACGATCTCAGCCCAGGCGGCAATGCGGAGCGGACCAGAGGTGGACTGTTTCTCGACGGTGCCTATTTACCTTGTCAGTACATTACAATCTGGTGCTCTCAATAGTGATATTGGAGGATGTAGAGGAATCACGCACTTCCGATATCGCCAAACTTTCGATCCTCAAATACCAGAAATCGTCGACGACGCGCGATGTCCCGCAAGCGGCGCACGGTGCGCTCATTGAAGTCAATGACGGTATCGGCGTGCGTCTTGAGCAAGCATATCGAGTCGCCCACCTCATCGGCCAATGCGATCAGCTCAGACGATGTTGAAACGTCGGCGGAGACGCACAAATTCGATCTCTTCACGGCCATCAGGCGGAGAAGATAGGCTGCCAATGGTGAGGTGTTGGGCAGATCCGCGCGGTCTTCGTAGGATTTGGTCCATGTTGGATGGCGGGCAGCGGTGAGTGAGGGAGATGTTGAGTCGGCCGTTGCAGCGGGCATGTTTGCTGTGTGGTAAGGACTTTGGCGGTAGATGGGTGAGCTGGGGAAGAAAGAGAGCTGTTGTTGGAGCGCTTCCTCACACTCTCACCAATACGTCCTCTTGTTGAAGGATGAAGGTTTGCGATTTGAGGTCGTGTGCAAATTCGAAGTCGGATATGGGTCCACGGGGCGGGTGTCGATTCAAAGTTGGGAAATGTCAACTGATGTAGGTGACAGGCCCCCGCAGCTTACTACCTTGCTAAAGTAGTTACGAAGACGGCTACTTGCATTCCTGTGTAATTAGTGCTTGAGCCACAGTTGCTACTATCGCGAGATGTGACTGATGACGTTGCAAAATCAGATTTGGTCGATTATTTCTTCTTGCTGGATTCAAGGAGGAGTTTGAAATGAGATGTCCATGGATGGCAGATGGGTACCAAATCAGTTTCTGCTTGAGCTCACTTTCTCCCCTCTTCTCCACTCCGGTCCAGTTCCTCCTTCCCTTCATCCCTTCAAGTCGACTTGCTCAAGCGTTCTTCGGCAGGACCGTCATGTCGGGTCCCGTCCTTCCTGCCTCTCCACTGCCTACTACGTGTCCTCTGGGAGGCGCCCTGTCAGTCCAGAGACAGGCAGCAGACGACGTAGATGCTGCAAGAGAACTTGAAATCGGTCAGATGGGAAGAGGAACCAATCCAGGTCCTTGGCCCCCGACCCTTGCCGCGGGATCTGCAACAAGGCCCGCGACCTAGAACGGCCGCTTCGCAGGCTTCACGATGCAAAGTGGGGTGTGGTGGGGCAAATGGTGGAGGGTCGCCGAGACTGCGGCCCCCATAATTTCCGCCTACAAGTACAGGGTACGGAGCCGTACGCCGGCGGCAATGAGCGGTGTACGGGACTACAGGTACGGCTCCGTACGGAGTACTCGTACGCTCGATCAATTGCTGTTGCCCCAGGCCCACCTCGAACCGCCGGGCTATGGCCGCAGATGTGGCGTGCTTATGCAGTAGCGCTTCCAATGTGTCTCAAACAAAAACCGGCCGGCCGACAAGATATGAGAGAGGCGCCCGCTATATGTATCCACTTCATGTATGTATCCTGTACGCGTCCAGGGACTGAACTCGGGCGGCCGACACATGCATCACGAAACTGGCATCGGATGAAGTGCAATCGGGAACGGAAGACGACACGAGCAGTGGAGTGAACTCTGCATAGTAAAGTCGGCTTGAAATTAGGACAGGAAAAGGTGGGCGAGGTCCGAGGCGAGATTTATTGGACGGCCTTTGGACGTCAGGAAGCAGTTGACACTTGCAGATGGTGGCGTCGTCTAGCGGCAGCGGGTGTGAGCCCGAAAGCCCGCCGCCCGCTACTAAATCCTCCGCCATCTCGGCTCCCTCTCAATTAATAGTAACACTCCGTTTCCAGTAACCACCAGAGCCATGGAGCCGTTTGTCGTCGAGTGCGATGAACCGCAAGTATTCCACCAGATGTTGCGCTTCATGAAGCCAGCACCGGGCCAAGCGCAGTCCCAGTGATGATAGCTCTGGTCACTGCGCTCCGTATCGTGCTCCGCTAACACGTCTAGCCCGTCCTTCCATGAATTTGAAGCCTTGCTGTAGTGAGTGCCCTTGGCAATGTCAATGAAGCAGCTCGCCGCTCTAGCCAAGTAGCCACTGTCGCAGACGCTCATTCCGACACCTCCCCCCTCCCCCTGCTGTAAGAACGGGTTTGCTATTGGCATGCTGCCGTCCATAGGTGAGATGAGCACGAGTAGCGTGCCACGCGCGACGATGAGGCCGAGGGACCGGGTGCGTTCGTTGCCTTCGTCGTCTAGAGATTGCCAACGCATTATGTTAGCGAACCATTCAAGTCGTCTCGCGTGGCCGAGGGAGCAACAGGACATTAAGAGATAGGGCAGGATAGAGCTTGGTGGGAGCTTACCGCGCATGAGCTCCTCGACGTCATCCAGCACCAGGTTCATGAGCTGGTCGAAACCCTTCAGCACGCCCGTAACTGCAAGCCCACGCCCATCATGTCAATACTCGTCCATATCCCTCGACCACGACTGTATCACGACCGAACAGCCCTTGAGCGCAGAGGAAGAGAAGAACACAAACGTACCTTCCCTTCCGCCATTGAACTTGACCTTGACGCTCTTATCCACGTACTTCTTCAGATCGAGTATATTCTCCTTCTTCGGCCGCTCTGTCTGCTCCTGGTGATGTCCTCCGCCTCTCCCACCGCGTCCGCCAGAGGAGTGTTCGCCGTGGCCTCCTCCCTGTCCGCCGCCGCGGCCGCGGCCTCGTCCGCCTCCTCGCCCTCCGCGGAACTGTGTACGTTCTGACATCGAAGTTGGTGATGTGTGGTGGTTTGCAGAAGGGTGCGGAATATTTATGCAGAAGACAAGAGCTGGCGTCTGGTGAAAAACTTGGCTTACCGTGAGCGTTTTGAACAATTGTGTCACCCGCTCGAAACCTTTTGAAGTTGCAATGTGATTGGTGGTCATAAGCTATATTACGTCATAGCCTACTGAGCTACCGTTCAGGGGTGACATAAACTTGCAGTCTTCCGTAGCAGGCTGTACAATTCCGTATATTGTGACCATTTGACAGCTCGTACCAAATACTGGATTTATGTTAGAAATACGAGCTCCTCAGGAGCTGCTTCCCAGGCTGAACCCTGATAAAGATCTCAACTCTTGCTGGAAAAATAAAAGTATTTCGAACATCTACTTCCGCCCGTTTTCAATCCATCCAACCTCATACGTCGACAAGATTACTTGCCGAATTAACTACATCAGATTGTACTACCAGCTCGGATGAATTGGGTCTGTCCTACGACGACGGCGCTCTCGGGATAAACTATTGCAGCACTTGCCGATTCACAACGACAAGGTAAGACATCGGCACCGGCCAAAGGACAAATCACTGTAACATCTCATCCAAACTCTCGCCCAGAGTCTCCTCAATCATTCTGATCCATCGTTGCGTTTCCCTCTCCACTTCCTCGTCGTCGTCCTCCTGAAGCTCGCTAATGAACGGAAGCATCTCTGGCAGTAGGCCAAGCCAGTCATCTCCCAGTCGCTCGGTGATACTCTGCTGGCACATGACAGCATTCACCCGGACGCCTGCGTGCTCGGAGCGCATAAGCTTTAGAATGGCCGAATCGATGGCTTTGTGTTGCTCCACTGAGGATGTTGCTGAGCAGAGACTGGCTATGGCAGGAATGACGTAGCTTGCAATCTGCGAGCCGGGCGAGCAGCTGAGTCGGGCGACCAAAGGCTCGGATACAATGTCAAAATGTGCTGGAGCTTGCCAGAAGTCTACCGCGTGGTGATGTTATTAGCGTGATCTGTATGAGATAAGCCGATGTAACTAACCGTCCTGATCGTGCTCAAAGCCCTGTCGTAGGGCCTTCAGCACAGCTTCCAGTAGAAGGTCGTTGACTTTGGCATCAGAGAAGCCACCTCGCAGTATAGCGCCGGCGAGCTCTAAAGTATGGGAAAAGTACGACGTAGATAGCCCCTAAGAGATTTGTTAATACTGTCTTGACTAAAGGAGGTGTGGGTGCGAACCTTGAGTCGATCTGAAAATGCCCCTAGAAAGCTAAACAGACTAACACATCTGCTAGCACGGTCTTCGACGTCCTGCTTCGGTAAAGAAGATGATGCCCAGTCGACGAGTCGTGAGAACAACGGCCGGAAGACAGTGTCGTTAAGCTTCATGGTAAACGCTAAAGCCACATCATTGGTTAGACCCTCGAACTCGACTAGCTGCTCATCGTCAAGTGATATTTGCAGATTGCTATCGTTCCTCTGACGACGAGTGTCAAAGGCCTGCTGTAACAATCCAAATATCGACTCTGCCTGCTTTACCGCAGATGACTTGGCGCATCGATCCAAGGCAATTCCGAGGATGCGAATATGCTCGTATAGTGCCTGACATACTGTTAGCCTGACCTGCAGATAGCAGCGGATGAATTACCTCGTAGCTAGCTTGCGCCGCGTGAAGCCACTGCCGAGCAAGCGAAGTGAACAAGGATTTGTGCTCAATCTTCCCGACTATCAATTGATAGAAGTGTAGTCGACTTTGTACAACATCCTCGCCGGACAACTGACTGGCAGAGCGATGACATTGCTGTAATGCTTCATCCAGGTTTCGACCACTAACGGAAAACGCAACGTTCTCAAGTATAGCCGAAAGCACGACGTATGCGCCATCATGCAGATCTTCCGATCCAGTTGTGATGGATTTCGAAAGACATTCAAAGGTATAGCGGATAGTGTCCGGAACGAGAGGGACAAAGTCGGCTTTGGTCGCGTCGATGATGGATGCGAGGCAGAAGAGAGACGAGGTCAACAGTCGATCTTCAACAGGAGTGAAGTTTTGCACACCGAGTACACTTTGTGCGGATTCAAGCATAGCGGCAGAGTCCTTTGCGCCGATTCTCTCGGCTACTCGATCGATGCAAGTAATGGCCGACTGAATGATGGCCGCTTCCGAGTTCGGCTTGATGAGCGCAGAGACTTTGGGAATAAAGCCGAGTATCGTCGTCCTAGATAGATCGTCCATCTGCTTTAGTTGTCGTACGCGGGTGCTGACCGAAGTCAGCACATGCTGTCGTACATTGACATCTGGAGACGGAAGTAAGTCATCCGCAGTGAGAATGAGCTCAACAGTCGGCAAAAGGTTCAGTAGACGGTCCAGAATGTTTCCACATGCGATTCGCAGATCCTGGTCTTCGGCCTCGGCCTTTGACAACTTGATACAACTCTGGAATAGCTGACCAAGAAGAACTCGGCAAACGGCGGAGTCTGACTCGTCGGATTCGAGTGTCTGGAGAAGCCTCAATCTCAGATTTTGATCGTGCAAAAAACTTGCCACCGTCTCAAGCAGGCGATACATTAGTTTTTCAACACCATCGGCATCTGTTTCCTTGAGATTAAAAACAACTTCCGAGAGGGACCGTCTCGGTTCCAAAAGGTCCTGTAATAGATGCAACACGCGGACAGCTGTCTTCAGCTGAGTCACAGCATCGAATTCTCGCATCAGCTCGACGACAAAACTGCGGATACGGTTGTCTGTCGGATGCTTATCGACAAGCATGGCAACGACGGCGAACAGTGAGTCCTGCGGGCCCAATGTGTTACAGAAGTGGCTGAAAAGGCCAATCCTCCGTTGAACGGGAATATGCTCGAATGCCGATACAAAGCTGTATAAAATCTCCGCGGCTCCTGTGACGAGGTCCTGATGTCGCTTTCGAAGGGATTCTACAAGTGGCGGAGTGACGCGTGAGATTGTCTCGCTGATAACGTGGGCGGAATAGTCATCTCCTTGGCGCAGAAGCGTAGTGCTCATATGTGTGAAGATTGGCATCACACTGTGCAGCACTATATCAGGAACCAAGGTGGCCAGACGGGATATCAGTAGCAGGGCGGTGTTTTGGACCTGAGACTTTGAAGTTGTTCTAACGCAATCGACAAGCACTTCGGTGCGAATAGAGGATCGGTCGAATTCTCGAGCGGGTTCTTTCTTTAGACCGTTGATGATTGCAAGTAAGCTGTCCAATATGGAGTTCTGCAAATACACCATGTCTGAACCAGTCTGTGTTTTGTACACCTGTAGCTCGTGGAGAAGATTGAAAAGACCACCCAGGAGAATTGGGTGGTTTTCAGGACCAGAGTTTTCGATCACTTCCAGAACAGTGGTAATCTTACGGAGGTGGTTCGTTACTGTGGGTCTGCTTCCAGAAGTGACCGGGGAAACATGACCATCATCGGTTCGTCTGCGTTTTGAGGGTTGTGAATCGTCAGAAAGGCTTGAGGCGTCCGGTAACGATGTGAGGAAAGCCTTGAGGACACTCGATGACATTTCCAACGACATCAAAGCGACACCGGATTCCCTTTGGCGTAAGTTGAAGAGAGTATCGCTGCTTCTTTCAATGGTTTGCGCGAGAATTGTAGTGGCTATTTTGACTTGGTACTCTGACTTTATGGACGGCCATAGCGTCCTGATCCTTCTGAAACAGGCTTGAATTGTTTGTTCGGCGTGGTCAGTATGTGATGATGGATTTGTAAGCCCGATCAGCAAATCGAGCCCGAAGCGTTCTCGTGAGGTGACGGCGCTGAGATAGGAGTCCAGGACGGTTGCAGCTGTAAGCTGAGATGATCGCGATACCGTGTTTTCGAAAAGAGAAGATGCTTCAATCCACCCCTTTACGGCGGGTAGGAGCAAACTCGACCGAGTTGTGCTGCCTTGCTTGCCAACATCAGCCAACAGCAAGAGGATGCGAACACGGACAGCTAAAGCAGAGGTATTGACGGCGAAATCCGCAAGATACTCGAACAGCGTCTCCCGAAGGTCTTTTTTCAGCTTGTTACTTTTCTCAGAGCTCTGTGCCACAGATTTACCGTTCAGTGCAACGACAAACACTTGCTGTAATGAAGTCGAGTCAAGCACAAACTCTTCGAGAAAGGGCGTTACGAGTTTGGACAATACTTTATGGTAACTTTTGGTATCCAGGATTCGACCAAGGTCCGGTTGACGACCCGAAACGTCCCAAGTATCTAGACGAGGCAGAACACCGACTTCCTCATCTGAAGCCTTCGAAATCCTTGCCATAGAAAGGACGCACTCGACGGCACTTTTTCTGACCTTCTGATTTGGATCCATCAGGGAATACAGTACGTAAGGTAGAAGGTGTTGTAGATCCGTCGTACACCCAATCTCGTCAATAGATCGGGCCATAGCTTCAAGAACTAGTGTTCTGATCGTTATGGAATAAGGCCCACTCAATAAACTGACAGCGAAGGAATAGAATGTCGGCTGCTCCAGCTTTTTTGATCTTCGTAAGACTGGTGTATGGAAGAGCATCTCCATATCTTCTGTTGTTGCCGCTTGCACAGCAACCGCCGCCAAGGTATCGAATGTGTCGAACCTCTGAGAAACCAGGCAATTGGGTACAGTGGAAGATATGGAGGGTAATTGAGCCAGCTTGTTGGCGAACGGGTCGGTAGAAAGGTCCTTAGAGTCTTCAACGATATCCATATCCTGCAGCTCCGGGGCAGATGATGACAAGACGAAGCCAAGATTTGACTCCACTGTGCTGAGGCTGACGTCCCGGAGCGCAGCAACAGCCTGTACAGTCTGAGATAAGGAAATTGACTCTGCAACCTGCTTGATGACGCTGCTTAACTGTGTTTTTGCCGCTGGATCCATGCTCAAAAGCCGATCTGAGTCTTGAGCAACGGTGAAAAGTGAATGCAGAGTAGCGGAAGTTTGCCGACTCGTCAGGGCGTGCGAAACTAGGAGGTGACCAACAATGGCCAAATGCTCGCTTGAGAGCGGCGTGTTCCTGCTGTCCAAGATTGCCAAGGTCAGGCCGAACAGAAGACTGTCAGCCCGATATTGAGACTTCAAGCGATGCAAGTATTGACCAAGATCGGGCAATCTTAGTATCCCTTTTCGAACACTTTTTGGAAGTTTAGCGACCTGCTGGTCTTGCGCAAGGACTGCTAAGCAGGCAAGCCCACCATCGATGGTATATATTGTCCAAGACTTGACGATCTCATCCATTAGACTAGCAATCAATTGCTCGCTCATGCTGCTCTTGGATGATATGATAGAGAGTAGCATGTAACATGACAGCTGCATCTCAGGGGCCCCCTTTGCCGCCAAGCAATCTTTTAGGATTGGAAGAACCAACAAAAACACCTTTTCTTGCCGTTGGTCTTGTAAATTACGCTGTCCAGCCCGAGCATTGTCAAGCATGTTGTTGATTGACTGTGCAGCAATTGTCGCCCAAAAAGACAGCAGTACGGACGAGTGCTGACGCGACTTGGCGACTCGAAGAACGTAGCGACTGAGGGAGGTGAAGAAGGCGGGAGTCTGGGAGGCTGTGTAGACGATGATCTCCAGCGGAGGATTGGAGAGAGAGCCTATATAGGGTTGGAGAAATCTGAAAGTTTTCGGGATCTGTCGTGGTAGAATGGAGAGCAGGGTAGTGAATATTGGAGCCTGGTGATAGGGGAGGAAGGTGAGAAGAAGGAATTCTGTATTATCCTCGTGTACCCTATGAACAGTGAGCAAAGCTGGCTTTTGTAATTGGAAGGGAATTGCCTACCTGAAGCGGCGAACAAGCCACTCAAGCGCTTTGAGCGCCGGCTTCAGGAGCACACGACTGCTCACTAGGACCAGGAATCTCTCAAGAACAGTATCGAGATTGGAGTTCTCCAGCGGTGTCATCTGGCCCCTCTCTTCTGTCTTGCTCTGCTCGCTAAATAGATTAGCAGCAAAGACGGTAAACCTAGCGTCCAGCTTGCAAAGCTCTTCAAAGCCTTCAAAGCATATCTGAAATATGGTGTTGAAGTCCTGTGAGACGGCAACATGCGGTTCGAACAGCAGAGATTTCCCGTGAGCCTTCTTCTGTGCTTTCAAATCCAGCTGGTGGACACTGTTCGCCGCAATGACAGACAACTGCTGTTGTAAGGACGACATGATTGTTGGTCGTCGCTGTCTGCTGGTTTCCGTGCGGTATGTCGAAGCAGCCAAGTGCTTGCTGGAAAAATTGTGAACATTTGAAGCTTCCCGAGGTCGAATTTCTTTGCGAAATGGCGATGCAGTTGGTTGTTATCGATAGTGCCGGCAAATCAGACTCACCGCCCGTTACCCGGAAGTCTTGCTAGGGACAGCTGCGTAACTTCCTCATCATCCATGAGCCCAACTTTCTAACAGCTCTTTGTAGGTATGTAGTCCACCGCTACACGAGCAGCAGACGTTATACTTCCTCAAACTGACCAACCTACAGATGGACAACGAAGCCTCAAAGGCTCCCATCCCCAGATTTACCAGCTTCAAGCCCAAGCCTGTTCCTACTGTCACCGGAGACGTCCCACGTATATCGAAATCAAGCCGCACACATGGCTCCAAACGAAAACATGACCAGCATCACGACCGGCATCACGGCCGACGAGACACGAAGAGACGCGACGGGCTTGAGCATCAGTCTCGCGAGCGCATTGAGGTCGCCCAGCACGCAGCTCATGGCAATGATAGCCTGTATACCGTGGACAAGAAAGGGGATGCCAACAACCTGACATACCAACGTTTACACAAATATCACGTACCACAATATCGACGAACCGGTTATGGATCCGTCGTAGGCCTCATCTCCAAGTACAAGATTCAGCGGGAGAGCAATGACGATGCGCTTGGCTTGATCATTTCCAACGATGCTCGTGCAACGAAGAAGGCACGAGAGCTCTCCAACAAAAGGTTTCGTTTTCCACCCGAATCGACCCTTCGTGTCTCTCGTAAGGATACACATGACTTAAATCAAGCCTTCATACCTCTCAGGACTGCCCAAAACAAGCGGAAACGCGACGATGCAGAAAACGGGCAGGACTTGATGGTGTCGAGCTGGAACATTGGAAATCCCAACCGAAACGAGCCTGACACGGACGAAGACGAAGAGGCGCGGGAGGAATCGGAGTCATCTGATGCCGACGATGCGGAAGATCAGACAACGGACTGGGTAAAACTGAGAAACAAAGAGTTGCTTGAACGAACAAGGCTAGAGCCGACCAACGTACGCGCCTGGCTCGACCTTGCCCAACATCAGCATGCTATGTGTCAGATGGAGACGGAGCGCCACACCCTTTCGGTAGCGGAGCGGCGAAATCTAGCAGAGATTCGGATATCGATTTACAAGGAGGCAGTCAAAGCCGTTGGAAAGGATACCGGTCGGCGTGAGTGTCTGGTTCTCCGATTGCTGGCCGAAGGAGCCAGGGTTTGGGAGTCCCAGAGGCTCCGCTCCAAGTGGCATGACGCAATTAATGAATATCGCGATAGCCTGGCAATCCGCCAACGCTTCCTGGACTTCTCGCGAAAAGACTTTGCCGAGTTCCGATACGAGACCTGTCGTGAGGCCTTTATGACGCTTCTCGCCTCCCTACAGTCCCTACCAGACGGGAAGTCAGCGGCACAATCAGACTTACTGAGGCGGGAACGACTGCAAATGCGTACAGTCCTACGGCTTACTCTTCTTATGCGAGACTCAGGATACGAAGAGTTGGCCATAGCGACCTGGCAAGCGTTGCTCGAGTTCCACCTGTTTCGACCGCAATTGTCCGTTGCAGAAGCCGGTAACAACGAGAATCATCAGACAAAAGCCATTTCAATGTTCGAAGAGTTCTGGGACAGTGAGGTACCGCGCATTGGTGAAGTGAATGCGTCGGGATGGGCTAGTTATCACAATCACGAATCTTGCCGACCGCCAGCCCCATCGACAGGCGACGCTGCCACTCCAATAAATCGCGATACCTGCTTTCGAGACTTCTATGATGCCGAAAGAAGCCTCGAGATAGAACAGCGATGGCCCGGCAGAACCGTAGACGAAGCACGTGAGGACGACCCTTATCATTTGGTGCTGTTTTCAGACCTCGTACCCCTTCTGTCCGCATTGCCACATCACTTACACGAAGTCTTACTTATAAACGCCTTTGTCACCTTCGCTGGCTTCCCAGGCCTAGCATCCCAAACGCAAAACAATCGTAATACTGCGGATGGGAATATGTTTGAAAATAGTCTGATATCCCCGTTGGAGAGCGAGCCTGTACCGCAAAACTTCGCAGGAGCCTTGGCTAGGATTTCTGAATTGCCATTGAAGAACTACATCATGACTTCAGAAGACCTGTTCGGCAAAGCATTCGATGTCTCCCGAAGGGACAGTCCTTACCTGGGCATGGTCAGACTTGTTTTGGGCAGCGTGGCTTCACTACCAACCACATCAGAGTCAGTGCTTGAGTATCACCTCGCTTTCGAGCACACATTCTATCCTCAGAGCGCTGGAAAAGTGGCGAAGGCGTGCATTAAACGACGGTCGTCTAGTCTGCGCCTGTACAACGCCTATGCGCTCATGAATAAGGCCAACCCAAAAGTGTTTGAGCGCATCATCTCAAGCGCTCTAGGCTTGGCACATACTCTGCCGGCTTTCGAGCAACGGAATTCAATCATTTTATGGCATACATGGGTTTGGAATACCCTCCGTAACGGCGCCGATACACGAGCTCTAGAGCTACTCCTCGCCATCCCAAATGGCAGCGTCCCGGACCCGGCAACTCTTCCAAAGAATTCCACAGCTCCAGCACCAGTCGACGCCAGCCGGCTTCTTCGATTACAGCACTACCTAGCTGCACTCTACGATTCCGCCCTCTCCCTGTCGGAACCCCTCTTCTCTCACGCAATCGTCATCATCGAGCTGCAGGCGCTCACCACCTACTTGACCTCAAACCGCTCTCTTCCATCCGCCATCGCCACCTTCCACTCCGCCGGCTTCACCTCCTTCCAGACGCGTGGACTGACGCACAGCAACACCGAAGAGCTGCTCTACCAAACCTACGCCCGCTTCCTCGCCTTCCACGTCTCTACGTCGCGGCAATTCAAGCCCTCCATCCTCCGCGACGAGCTGGTTCCAGGAATCCGCCGCTACCCCAGCAACACCGTTCTGCTGTCCGTCTACGCTGCAAACGAGGCCCGCTTCCGCATCGACGACCGCGTACGCAGCATCATCAACGACGTCGTCCTGCAACGCGACGAGCCAGACCAGCAGCAGCCCGCGCTCTCCGGCGGCGACGGTGCCGAGGAAGAGGAGCAGCGCCAAGACGCAGTGTTCGGCCATGCCTTCGCCATCTGGACCGAGATGCTGCGCGCCCGCGCATCGGGCGGGACAGTGCACGCCGTGCGCGCCGCGTTCGAAGCGGCGTTGGCGGATCACAGCGAGAGTAGTCACAGCGTCTCGCTGTGGACGTCGTACGTGCACTTTGAGCACCGCAACCGCAGTTCAGACGCAGGCCTTGCTGCCGACGCCGATGCCAAGCGTCACAAGGAGGTGTATCTGCGCGGGCTGACGAAGCTGCCGTCGTGCAAGCGGTACGCGATGCTTGCGTTTGGGCCGATGCTGAAAGGCGTGCTGGCGTGGAGCGAGATGAGGCAGATTTATGATCTGCTGGGAGAGAAGGAGTTGAGGGTAAGGGTGGATATTGAAAAAATGCTGGAGGAGATTGATGAGGCGAGGGAAGAGGGGCAGAGGGTGATATTGGAAGGAGAAAGTATTGGGTAGGACACGTAAGGCTACGGTGTAGTCGTAGGCAAAGCGAAGACTTGAGAGGCTTATGTGGAGTACAGATACTGTCAGGATTTGTGACATGTGACAGACCCTAGTAGTAAAATGAGAAGAGCACTCGACGTGCTAATGCAAAGTAAGTGTAGATATCCACATGAACCAAATATGCTTCAAATAAATCGCAAAGATATCAGTAAGAGCGCTGAGGTAGCATATCCAGCTACGAAGCTCAGTGCATCAAGTCTAGCCGTCCCGCTTTTCCTCTTCTTCCTCCACAAACCCCAGCGCCTCCCCAACCTTGACCTTCTGCCCCTTCTCGATATTCCACTTCCACCCACCTACCCTCTTCTCATCAAACCCCTGATCCAAGCTCCCCCTCCTCCTCCCCTTGGGCGCCTCAAACACCATCACAATCGTGCTCCCCAGCTGAAACCCACCCATCTCCTCTCCGCGCTTCAGCGCAAACCCGCCAAGCAGCCTGCTAGCGGCCTCATAGCTCGCCTCCGCATATCCCACGTACGGCTCGCCCGCCGCCTGCGCGCGCTCGGCCGCGCGATCTGCAGCAGTGTCTGTGGTCAGCGAGTTTGTGCGCAGCTCGCGGTCAAAGTTGACGCGGATGGAGCCGACGTTTGTGGCGCCGACGGGGGTGTAGGAGAAGAAGCCGTGGCGCCAGCGGCCGAGCAGGACGACGCGCTCGTTGAGGGTGAAGAGGCCCGGCAGCGTGCGCTGCAGGTAGGGCGAGACGGAGTAGAGCTCGCCGGCGAAGTGGCGGCGCGAGGTCACGACCCAGGCGGTCGGCGAGTGGAAGCGGTGGTAGTCGCCTGGCGCGAGGTAGACGACGCAGTAGTAGAGCGTGGAGGGCTTGGTTGGCTGGGAGGTCGTGGGTGACCACCAGGGCTGTTGCGTTGCGGCTGAGGAGGCGGCGAGGGTGAGGTCGGCGCGGACTTCGGATTCGGAGGAGGGTTTGGGAGTCGTGGATTGGTCGGTGGGGTGCTCGGAGGAGTTGTCTGGTGAGGAGGGGGAGCGCGGGCCGGAGAAGAGGTTGGGGAGTGTGTAGGAGATGCCGTTCACTTGGGCGAACTCTTCGTCAGAGCGAACTACGTCTTCTTGCTTGTCGACGATACGCGACTCGGAATCGGCGGCGGAGAGCGATGGCGATGAAGGGGTGGACGAGGTGGGTGTGGATGTGCCGGAACTGGTGGGCCTTGTCGAACCTAGTAGCGCGTCGAGACTGTATGTAACGCCCTTGACCTGTTCGACCTCGCCGTGCTCTATTGTTCCAAACTGTATGACTTTGCCGTCGGCAGGCGAGAGCAGCGCGTTGGGATTCGGGTCAAGTGGCCGAACGCCGGGCTTGAGTGTTCGGTAAAAGAAGGATGCGAGGTTGGGAAAGTTGTGTAGATCAGGCTCTTCGACTTCCGCTAAACTAAGGGTATGGAGTCAGCAACAGAACAGCAGATCGATGGGGGAAGCACTCACTTGACACCGAAGATCCACGAATACAGCTTGAAGCCGGGCACTCGAAGATAGTATGGTATTTGCAACTCATTGAAACGTCCCCATATCCGCGACAGGGCCTTGAGCGGAAGCGTCGACATTATCTGTACTTGCCTAGACGGTCCATCATGTCAGTGACAGGTCTCATCTGGCACAAGCTGGTGGCGCGCTTACCAAGGACCGCTCGGTCGTATCCTCTTCCTCTTCTTCGGTCTCCCTTTGCTATCCTTTTCGTCACCATTCTCGTAGGCTTCCTGTGCTCTCAGCTCTTCCTCCTGCCGCTCACGCTCCCTCTTTTGAACCCTGTAGAATTGTAGGACGCCGAGAAAGCCAACGCCAAGGCCTATGGGGATCGGACGCCACTCGATTTTGGTCTTGCCGAGAGCAGCATTGAGTCTTGATCGAAAAGACTGCTTTTCGTTCGGTTGCTGTTGCTGGGCGGAAGTACGGCGTGATGTTGCGCAAAAGGATCTGTTGGGTATTTGAATTGGGCGAAATCGGAGAGACTGAGGATTACATGGCCGATGGTGTAGCTGCCGCGACGCGTGTGGAAACTGTCCGACGAGGCAGTTCGAGCCCAGTCTTGTGGATGCCATCCTCCCGTGACGGCTAGATTGTCGTTCCTGCAATAGATGAGACTGTGGCGACGCGTTATATGACAGCAGGAGAGAGCAAATGCATCGCGAGTCTTTCAAATTTAGATGACGTTAGGAACAGGGGTCGGGTGGCTGTTGGGAGAAGGAACGGGCGACAGGGGTGCTGGCTGCTCCTGCTCAATCACGACGTTTCCGCGTTAGCTGGCCTGATAAACTCAGCTTCGTCACTTCGCTCGCTTGAGCACTTCCGCTCCTTTACAACTACTGACTTAGACTTGGCCTTCATTACTTTCATCAATCAGAGCAATCATGGTGTCTCCAGCGCGAGAACACGAAGGCCAGGTCATTGAACTCAAGGTCCTTTCACCTTCGACCGAGGTGACGACCGACATACACTTTCCACAGCTACCCGTCACCACTACCGTTGGGGAGTTGAAGCTCAGGATCCGCGATACGTTGCCGACACACCCAGATACAGTCCGTCAGCGTCTGATCTATCGTGGTAGAGTTGTAGCGAATGATGGCGACAACATGGTTAGCGTCTTTGGTAGCTCAGCCGTACGTCTCTTCTCTTGCGGCAATGGCTTTGATCTGGTAGACTGCAGCTTCTAACCTGTCCGTGACACAGCTACAAGAGTCCAAATCGCAGACGATTCACTTAGTGCTCCGGGAGCTACGCGCTTCAGGCAGCGCTACTGCATCTGAAGCGTCTCGCTCATCAACCGTTTCACCAAATCCTTTTCGTTCACAAAATGTCGACCCAACAGCTCCCATTCCTCCACCTCCCACGAATCCGTTTCGCGCTCTACAACCACCAGACACCGGTCCCCAAACACAACCACCACTCTTTCCTCAACCTGCGCAGCCATTGTTCCACGGCCATACTCAGGGCTTGCCTTTTCATCCACACCCACCGTTTCCCATAGCCCACAACATGCCACAGACGGGCCAGGCACTCACGGGCTATCCGGCACACTTTCGACAGATGGTCGAACAACAGCAGCGTGATTTTCAGCGATTTCTTCAGCAACAACAGCAGCAACAGCAAAGAGGGCAAGCGGACGGTCAAGGCCAGACTGGTTCAGAGAGAAACACACCAGGACAGTCACGTAGAGCATCACCATCTCTAGACCAGGCTCAACAACGGCCGAACGGAACCCCAGCTCAGCCAGAACCCGGAAGATCTGGCCATATTGGCATCAACCCACATAGGCGCGCGGCCAGCGCCGAGAACCTCCAGCGCTCGTCAAGCCAGCCTGCCCGTCAAACGCCTGCACCGATCCCCACGTCCCAACCCCACTTCACTCCTGGTATATCTCACACGGTGAACGCCGCGGGTCCAAATGGTGAGCAATGGATGATGACCATCAACAACGGCACAATGACACTTCCTACCATGCCACCAGGTTCTAGAATCTCTACCCCGCTGCAAGGCCATCCTCTTGGTCCTTTCCAGCCTCCATACACAATGCCAGCCGGTCCACCTCCACAGGATACTAGCTTGCAAAGTCTAGCAGCTTTACTCCAACAGGTCGATAGGGAAATTGGCAGCCTGCGCAACACGATAGGTGGCAACGATAATGTACTTCCCTCGTTTGGCTCTCAGGCGCTGCCGATGCAACGGCTTGCGGCTTTTCAGCAATACGAGCGACTGCGCACTGTGGCGACGGATCTTGTTGCCACTTTGGGAGAGATGTTGAGCGTTCTGCGTACCATTTCTGCCACAGACGGTGGTAATAACGCTCGGCCGCTCTCGGGTGGACAAGCCGAAAGCATTGCAGATCTTCGCATGCTGGCAGAACGGCTCCAAATGGAAGCACGTTGGATTGAGTTACAGGTTAATAACCTTGTCTTCGGAGCTGCTAATTCAGCTGGATTCAACCGCATGCCTAGGGCGGCGTCTACCACCGGGCGAGCGTCTTCCCAAATTGCGTCGCGTGCTGCGTCACGTGTTGCGTCTCGCGCTGCTTCACCAACACGACCTGCAACCACGAGGAACGTACAGCCCATACTACCCTCGCTTCAGCCTTCGCAAGGTCCTAGAGTGTATCTACTCTCATCGCCTGAGGGTCCTCGCGCATTGGTCATGTCTGATCAAGGCATTTTTGCCAATGATAACTCGCTTGCTCGTCTAACACAAAGCCTAGGTTCACAGGATATGTTTGGAACAAGCTCTCGCCCGGAGCCCCAGGTGTCTGACAGACGTCAGTCCTTACCTGGTGCAAACGCAAGTGCAAACCAAAACAATACAGCGGCCAACGCAACACGCGGCGCGGCAAGGAGACACCGTAGTCGTCAGGCGCAGGATCAACAGCCTGGACGAGCACCTGCGCCACAACCTCCTCAGCAGGTCCAGCAGCCACCTCAAGATAGAGGCTTGGCAGGTATCTTGGGGGATCTGGGGATCAACTTCCGACTGCTATGGCTAGTTGTCCGGGTTGGCGGCATCATGTGGCTATTCTTTAACGGCTCCGATTGGCGTCGTCCACTGCTAGTTGGGATCGCTGCAGTTTGCTTCTTTCTGTTCCAAAGAGGCTTTGTTGGCCAGCATTGGGCCGAGCAAATCCGTGAACGGCTCGAGCGTCTCCTGAACGAAGAGAATGTGGACATCGAACCACCCCAACAGCTACAACAAGGCGACGCCCCTGATCCTGCCCGCTTGGCTAGACGTCTTGTGAACCAGGCGCAGGCACCGGGATGGGCTTGGCTTCGGGGGGTAGAGCGCACTGTTGCCCTGTTTATAGCAAGCTTGTGGCCTGGAGTTGGGGAGCAGCATCTTGCTGCACGAGAGGAAGCACTACGACGGGCTGCTAGGCTGCGAGAAGCTGATGCTGCAAGAGAACAGCAGAATGCAGCGGAAGGTGAGGGAGTTACCAGGGCCGCAGATGCGGAGCCCAGAGAGGAACAAGGCGAGTTACGCCGGAGAGGTCCTGCTGAGGCAGCTCCCGCGGAGGCAGCTCCTGCCGCGCTGTGATTCGCCCTACGGCACTCATACGGCGTACATCTGAGCGTCCGACTGCCGGAGCCATTGTTTCCCCCTGTAGGGATGATATGTTGTTGCAATATGGCGTTTGGCCCCTTTACTGACCCATCGCAAGAAGCGAAAAGGTAAACATTGCCCTATCGACGGGCGCATCCTGTTATGGTTCTATTGTACGAGTCGCTTGGAGCAATTGACGAAAAGACTATAGCATTCATTCCAGTTACGACGACAAGCGTAGGTAGCAAAGAATACGAAGGTGTCTTCGCTCATTCGTTTTATCCGTTTCAACAATTCAGTGAGGTATGGACAAATGGGTTCTCCATGACTGAACAGCCGGACCACCACTTGCTGTCTAGCATAAGTCTTCTACACTGACGCTTCTAAATCGCCTGAGCTAACACCGAAGCGCTCCTCGAAAACTCTGACTCAAAGATGCGTCTACATGGCTGTTTGATCAGCTTACCCTGGAAACATATTTCATCATACGCACGCACTGTGGTATAGACCCTTGACCTTTCTGTGCTGTTTGGAGATTTTCGGCAACCACCGGTGCCGCCGTTTGACTCGCTGCCGCTTGACACACCGCTGGTTGCTCATTCTTTTGGTTTGACCGCTGTTTTTCGCCTCGCTCAATCCAACGTGCTTCCATTTGGAGCCGTTCTGCCAGCATGCGAAGATCTGCAATGCTTTCGGCTT
>Ga0181465_100183_pt1 | contig 20876 bp, 21 predicted proteins | sample InSIn3gowninarea_FD_119076 | JGI IMG/M metagenome (GOLD analysis project Ga0181465, IMG submission 119076) | Clean room microbial communities from NASA Spacecraft Assembly Facility at Jet Propulsion Laboratory, Pasadena, California, USA -... ... | reverse complement strand
CCAAATAAATCTTCTGTTTGATAGCCAAAAAGATGCGAAAAAGCCTCATTTACATTTAGAATAAAGCCTTCTGTATCCATGATCATAATTGCATTTGCCGACGCATTTAGAGAAGACATAAGCTTAAATGCGGAAACGCTGACTTACATACCAGTAAAAGTCGGTGTAAAACAACTGTTTTTGCTTAGGAAGATTTTTGTGCAGGGAGATTTAGGCGTTGCAACTGTAAAAATGAGGGGAACCAGCGAAAGTGGATTTACAGCCGGAGCAGGAGCAGGTGTGAGACTTGCCGGATTGGAACTAGGCCTATATTACAACACCTTTCAGGTTAAAATGATAGATAAGTCTGCAAACAGTTTAAACGCGAAACTCGGCTATAGCTTCACACTGTAATAGTCGTATTTATATTTCAACATTTGTAATCAATAAGGTTTCTAGTCGAAACCTTATTTTTGTTTATGCCTATGGGAACCTATGATACTGTTGCTCCTTATTATGACTTCCTTTCCCGGATGGTTTATGGTGATGCAATTACAAAAGCCAGTGCTTTTCTGGTTTCTTTTATTCCCCCAGGAAGCACGGTCGCTATCATTGGCGGCGGTACAGGTACAATTTTGCAACAAATAGCCTGCATTAACCCGGCTGGTTTAAAAATCTTTTATATTGATGTATCCGCAAAAATGATTTCCCGGGCTAAAGGCAAATGGGTTGGCGAAAACGAGATTGTTTTTATAAACAGCGCGGTACAGAATGTAACGCTTTCAGAAACGGTTGACATTGTTATTACGCCCTTTTTATTTGACAATTTTACTGACTCTACAGCACAGGAAATATTCGGTAAAATTGACGGCTTTTTAAAGCCAAATGGCACTTGGTTATTTGCAGATTTTAGGGATAATGGCAGATGGCAAAAAGGGTTATTAAAAGTTATGTACCTTTTCTTTCAATCAGTATGTGGCATAGAAGCCAAACGTTTACCAGACACTGACTCATTATTTTGTGCCGCCGGTTACTCCACTCAACAACAGAGATATTTTTTCAGCAGATTTATCTATTCCGCAGTTTATCACCGAAGCTTTACCGTCTAAGAACATTTCGAGTTTATCGTTTTTACGGTTACTTAGCCTTTTAGGAACAATCACCATTATATATGGCATAATATTTTGATTTGTAATTTAGTTGTAACTTCCATTCAAGTTGATTTAACAGAAACCTGACCTCTTTTTATTTCTATGCTTGAAAGTTTTGAACCGATATTAGAGTCAGCTCCTTTGCTAAAGTCGATCTTCCAAAACGCGTCGGCAAATGCAATTATGATCATGGATACAGAAGGCTTTATTCTAAATGTAAATGAGGCTTTTTCGCATCTTTTTGGCTATCAAACAGAAGATTTATTTGGCAAACATACAAGAGTGCTTTTCACTTTGGAAGACCAAAACAGGCGATTGCCCGAGATGGAAATCGAGAGGGTAAACCAGATGTATTCGGCAGTAGACCGCAATTATACTTTACATAAAGACGGTACCTGCATATGGGTTAGCGGGGAGTCTATTTTAGTGAAGGACAGGGAAGGGAGAAGATTTATTACCAAGTTTATTCAAAATATACACGAGCAAAAAGTTCTTGAAAAGGTTCTAAAGGAGTCTACGGAGTTTTCTGAGAGTGTTGTAAAATCAATGACGGATAGCATCATTGTTTTTGACACAGATCTGCGTATATTAAAAGTAAATAATGCCTTTTATCGGCTGTTAGAAATAACGCAACAAACACTCGAAGGTCTGTCCGTCTTCGAGGTTGAGCACAAGTTGTTACAATCTCAGGAATTCCTGGACCACTTGAAGGAGTTGGTGATCAAAGAGACCTCAGACGATTTTAAACTTGAATGTAAAATAGATGGAGAACAAATTAAGCATCTTCATTTTAAAGCAAGTTTTATCGATGGAAAGCTGGTAAACAAGCGAATTCTGCTTGTTGTTAGTGACATAACTGATAAGGTTAATGCAGAGCAAAAACGTGATGACCTGATCGCCTTTGTAATACACGAATTGCGAAACCCCCTAGCAAACATTGCTTTATGTAACACCCTTATTGATGAGGCAGTAAATGACAATGACAAGGGAAGTGCGTCTGAATACCTCAGGATGAGTAGCAAGAACACCGAACTTTTAAAGTCCCTTATACAAGAGTTGTATGATGCTACAAAAGCTGGGTCAGGATCACTTCAATTTGACAAGACAGTTTTTGTTTTAGAAGACCTGATAAATGAAGCTGTGGCCAACGTACAGATAACGAACTCAAAATTTGATGTTGTTCGAAAAGGATCGGCCAATTTTGAAATTAGAGCAGACAGGGGTCGAATTGGACAGGTCTTTAGCAACTATTTGGTAAACGCCATGAAATATTCTGCCGGAGCAAACAAAATTGAGGTAGACATAACACTTGAAGGCGGCAGCGTAACAGTGGCAGTTAAAGATTTTGGTAAGGGTATACCACCAAAAGAAATCCCTCATTTGTTTGAGCGTTACTTCAGGGCAGAAAAGACCAGCAAAATTGAAGGGTTGGGGCTCGGTTTGTATTTAAGTAAACAAATTATTGATGCGCACAATGGTAGAGTTTGGGTAACAAGCAAAGAAAATGAAGGCTCTACCTTTTATTTCTCCCTGCCGCTAGAGTAATTGTCGAAGTACTTCAGTGATCGTTGAATTAATAGTGGCAAAGCCTTACATCCCAAAAAGTAAGTCAGGAGTAAATGATATACGACCAGATTAAATTGTAAGTCTTTCTTTTCATTTAAGTCCTAATTTCAACTGCAAATCTTGCCTTCACATGAGCAAACACGTTTCGTCGCTTTTATCTTTTATGTTAGCTGCTATTATTGCCTTGCCCGCTAAAGCAGATGTTCGCCTGCCTGCTATCATCGCTGATCATATGGTGCTGCAGCAAAACAGTGAGGTGAAATTATGGGGCTGGTGCGAACCCGGTGAAATGATAAAAGTAAAGGCAGACTGGGACACGACTACTTATACAGCTAAAGGCACCGGTGACGCAAATTTTATGCTTACTATAAAAACACCGTCTGCAGGTGGTACCCACACCATTACCATTAACGCTAGTAACAAGATAGTGCTCGCGGATGTTTTAATAGGTGAAGTTTGGGTCTGCAGTGGTCAAAGCAATATGGAAATGAGCGTAAACTGGGGATTGCCTTACCAGGAAGATGTAGCAAAAGCAGCTAATGATAATATCAGGTTCTTTCATGTTCCCCGGACGACTTCGGAACACCCGCAAGACGATGTGAAAGGCAGATGGGTTGTTTGTACACCTGAAACCATGAAAAGCTTTAGCGCAGCGGGGTATTTTTTTGGCAAAAAACTACAGGAGCAAATGAACGTTTCAGTGGGTCTTATAAATTCCAGTTGGGGCGGAACCCCTGCTGAAGTTTGGACTCCAAACGACTTTGTTGAAAATGACTCTGCACTTGTAACGGCGGCGAAAAGAGAGACTTCGTCTTCCTGGCCTGTTACGCCTGGCCTTACCTATAACGCCATGATTCATCCTATAATAAATTTTAATATCGCTGGAACAATTTGGTACCAGGGCGAAAGCAATACCGGAAATCATACAACATACAAGCAATTGTTTACCGGCATGATAGGCGAGTGGCGGAAGGCCTGGAAGAAAGAATTTCCTTTTTACTTTGTCCAGATTGCTCCTTATGCAGGTTATGGCAACCAAAATGTTTCTGCTTTACTGCGGGAGGTACAGACTGAATGCCTAAGCTATCCGAACACCGGAATGGCGGTGACACATGATCTGGTTAATGACATTAACGACATTCATCCGAAGATGAAAAAAGAGGTGGGAGAACGCCTTGCTAACTTAGCGCTTGCTAATGCGTATGGCAAGACAAGTATTGCGGCTAAGAGCCCGCTTTATAAAAGCATGACTATTGAGAATGGTAAAATAAGGATCTACTTTGAAAATGCTGAGGGAGGATTGACAAGTAAAAGTGGAGAGCCAAGAGAATTTTACATTGCGGGTGAAGACAAAAATTTTGTACCGGCAACGGCAAAAATTATCGGAAATACTGTAGTTGTATCGAGCAAACAAGTCAAGAAGCCAGTGGCGGTGAGGTTTGGTTTTAGCAACACCGCTATGCCTAACCTGTATGGAAAACAAAGCAACCTTCCCGTAAATCTTTTTCGTACTGATAATTGGCTTGTTGATACCAGTCCTGTTAAGAAGTAAAAGCGCTGCAAAAGGTATAGTCACCGACCCCCGAAATTGTCGAGGCTATCACCATCTTAAGCTGGACATATCAACCTCTCCGACGACAAATACACTACCACAAACTAATATCATGTCTTCTTCATGTGCTGCGTCAATAGCTGCCTGCAGTGCTTTATTTACAGCGCTGTAATGGTGTCCCTGTAAAGCAAATTTAGCCGCTTGTGCCAAAAGCTCATCTTCGTTTAGTGCCCTTGGTATGTCTGCTTTTGTAAAATAATAATGCGCGTACTTAGGTAGTAATGAAAGCACTTTTGTAATGTCTTTATCTTTCACCATCCCTATAACAATATGCAGTTTCTGGAAGTTGCAATGTTCAAGTTGTTCTGTTACCTGCTTTATGCCGTCTTCGTTGTGCGCAACCTCTAGCACTGTCATTGGCTGCTCGTGAATTACATCCCACCGGCCATGAAGTCCCGTAAGTTGCTTTACGTTTTGAAGTCCGTGCTGAACGTCTTTGTCTGATAGCTTCCAATCTTTTTTAAGCAATTGCACTACCTGTAAAACTGTTAGTAAGTTCTTTGCCTGGTAAAGCCCCGTCAATTGCAAATCGTATTCGTTGCGCTCATCAGAGTGGCTATTGGCGACCGCTACCTTAAGATGATGTTTGTCTTGCCGCCAATCGGCCACCCATCTCATCTCATTTGCAAAGAACAGCGGTGCATTTTCTTCCTTAGCTTTTTGTATAAATACCGGTTTTGTTTCCGGTAGAGTTTCGCCTACTACAACCGGCACTAACTGTTTTATGATACCTGCTTTTTCCACTGCAATTTCTGTAAGAAAGTTGCCTAATAAATTCATGTGATCATAGCTAATGTTTGTAATAACAGCTACCTGCGGAGTGATAATATTAGTGCTGTCAAGTCTACCACCAAGCCCGACCTCTATTACCGCAATATCAACTTGTTGTTCAGCAAACCAACTAAATGCCATTGCCACTGTTATCTCAAAAAATGATGGTTCTATCTCTTCAATAAGCGGCCTTATTTTCTCTGTGAAATCGACGACAAATGCTTCTGACACCATTTCACCATTAATCTTTATACGTTCTCTGAAATCCTTTAAATGAGGCGACGTGTATAAGCCTGTTTTATATCCTGCGCTTTGCATAATAGCCGCCAGCATATGACTTGTAGAGCCTTTGCCGTTTGTGCCCGCGACATGAATGCTTTTAAACTTTTGATGAGGATTGCCGACAGCTTCACACAGTTTTATAGTATTGGTAAGATCTGCTTTGTAGGCAGCTGCACCAAGTCGGCTAAACATAGGAAGCCGGTTGAATAAGTAATTGATGGTATGTTGATAGTTGAGCATAAAAAAAACCGTAGCGTCAAAGCTACGGTTATAGAATAATTAGTACAGTAAGTTTTTATCCTCTAAGTTTAAAGTCAAACAGTATTGTACCTGTTTGATCATCATCATCCCCGGCGTTTAATTTTAGCTGCATTGCTTTTCTTGTAGCAATTGCACGGATGTTGCCATTTGTAGTTGTAGTACCTCTGGGATTAACGACAGCTGATACAACATTACCGTTTTTGTCAACACGAATATCTACAGCTACCTTAGCGTTTTCATTGAACTCATCCTGGAAAGAAGGAAGCCTGGTAAATCTTCTGCCACCTAATCCACTGCGAATACTTACGCCACTTCTACCGCTAGAGGCATTGCCTTTATAGCTATCAGAGTTGGGATTTCCGTTAGGGCTTCCCTGGTCGCCTCTGCCTCCCGCAATGCCTTGATTTCTCACGCCATTGTAGGAGTCTGCACCATTGCCGCCTGTTCCATTACTAGTGCCACCTTTATAAATAGCCTTAGGATGAGGTGGAGCAGGTGTCGGATTTGCAATGGGCTGCGTGTTAGGTTTAGGCGTTGCAACCGTGGGTGTATTGGTATTAGCCGGCTTTACAACCGGCTTTGGATTTTTATTTACGATTGGTGCATCGTCTGCCTCGTTCTCATCTCCTTGTATATTTTCTTCTTGCGTCGGGGCTGGTTGAGATTGGGCAGGAGGTGAATATTCTTCTTCCTGTGCTGCCGCTGGTTCTCCTGGTATTTGCGGAGCCACATCACCCAGACCTTGATCGCTATTCCCAAGGTTTACTTCAATGCCTTCTTCCGGTGCAGGAGGTGCAATTTGCGGTAAAGTCCAACGAGTAAAGAAAAAAACAATAATCAGAATAGCACAGAAAATACCTGTGTAAAGTGCAGCCTTTATATTTTTTTCTTTTTCAAATGCCGGTGACATAATCCTGTGTTGACTCATCAAATATAAATCTCTGCTTATGAATAAATTTTATTGTTGAAAATTACTCTTATCAGTAGCGGCAATGCACACCGTCAATGTAAAAAAAGGTTAAGAATGTCTGTAAAAGACATCGTAGGCAAAGCGAAGAATTGTTCCGACAACAATAATCAGAAAAAATACTCTTATAAATCTATTGCCCTTTACTATTGCCAAACGTGCCCCTAACGTGCCGCCAATTGCGTTGCAAATAGCCATTGGTATGGCAATGGCAAATATTATTCGGCCTGTGCCAGCGAAAAAAATAATAGACCCCAGGTTAGTAGCAAGGTTAACCATTTTGGCGTGGGCACTAGCTTTTAAAAAGTCGAAACCCAAGAGTGTAATAAAGGCAAGTACCAGAAAGCTACCGGTACCCGGGCCGATGAAGCCATCGTAAAAGCCGAGTATAAGACTCGCAATAATGGAATAAAACAATTGTTGGTTGGGAGTATGGTCCTTTTCGGTATGCGTTCCGAAATTTTTCTTGCTGTAAGTATAGATCGCGACGACCACGAGTATTACAAGAAGTATCGGCTTCATAAAAAAATTATTGGCCCTGCTTAAGAGAAAGGAACCGCCAACAGCGGCGCAAAAGGCAATCGCTGTCATTACGCCGACCAGCTTCCAGTTAATCTTTACTTTTTGCATGTACTGGATTGAAGCCAGTGCAGTACCGCTAAAAGCAGGTATTTTCAAAGTACCTATGACGGTTGCTACCGGAAGATGAGGGAGCAGCACAAGTCCCGCAGGTGTTTGTACCAATCCGCCCCCACCAACTATAGCATCAATAAAGCCTGCAGCAAACGCTGCAAGACAAAGAAAAATAATCTCAGTAGTCATTTAGTTTCCGGAAAGCGGTCAATTGTTTGTCGTCAACTGTCCGTCGTCTGTCGTTTGTTTTTAATGGTGAGCGAAGTCTAACGCGTAATCTCCTTTAATTCTTTCGATGGGAGGGTTAAAGTAGCCGTATTTCAAATCTGGAAACTCTTCCTGAATTAGCTCAAGTAATTGCTTTACACCAAGAGATTCGCCTGTATCTGCTACATTTATTTTCCCGAGGTACCAGTCAGGATCAATATTAAAATTTCTCCATTGTATCATTTTTAGACCCGTTTCCCTGATTACTTTTCGTAAAGCTTCATATTCATCTACGCTGTCTGTCATACCTGGAAAAACGAAATAGTTAATGCTCGTCCATCCGCCGAATTCGTTAACTACTTTAAGGCTTTCTATAATATCCTCAAAGCGGTAATTGTTAGGACAGTAATATGGTTCGTAGATATGCTTGCGAACACTATTAAGGCTTACTCTAATACTATCTAACCCAACCTTACAAAGCTCTCGCACAGCATCAGGCTTGGATCCATTTGTATTGATGTTGATGCTGCCTTTGGTTGTATGTTTTCTAATCTCAATAATCGCCTCCCGTAGCGTTTGCCACATTAGCAAAGGTTCACCTTCGCATCCCTGGCCAAAACTAACAATAGGGTAGGGTGCACTTTCCAGGTGTGGTACCGTGTACTCCACAATCTCTTCTGCAGAGGGCTTAAAGGTTAAGCGGTCCTGGGTAGAAACAATTGTCTCATCTTCAGGCTGGAACGATATACATCCGACGCAGTTTGCATTACAAGCGGGTGAAGAAGGTATCGGGCACTCCCATCGACCCAGAAAGTAGTTGCGGGCTGCAGGACATTTGTAAGTGAGCGCACAGTTATTAGCCAGGTGCTGTACCAACCTGTTGTGAGGATACGCGTCCAAAGCCTTCTGTACACCTTGTTCGACAACAGATTCATTATAACCTCCATTGTCTTGCCTGATGTCCTGCTCGATCCGGACAGACGGCACGTATGTTTTCTCATTAAACCAGCCGGCAGCAGTATAACAAAACAGGGGAAGTGTAGGTGCATCAGGGGCTGTCTCATAAGCTGCGAGATAAAAGCCGGTGTGAGCCGGTGGTATAAAGGCAGCCACTGCCCACCCTTTTTCGCACAACCGCATTTCGCCTGTCTCCACGTCAATACCAATACCGCGACGTCCCGGTAATTCATATAATTGTCCACCTTCAGGTAATTCTATCCATTCGTCTTCCGGTACAGGTATAGCGTCCCAGCCAGTTCTTCCGGTTACAAATAATGAGGTATCTTCAAAAATGTTTCCGCTACCGTCGGAGTATAATATATAAGGTGATTGTGTCAGCATGATGTTATTTTAGCCGAAAGTCCTGTTTACTCCCGCACGATGCGGGCACAAAAACGAAGGAAATTCTGCAGCAAAATTTTGCAAAGTAAACTTTAATCTATCGAAAGGAAAAACGCTCCTCGGTCTTTTAAGAAAAATATAAAGCTTGCCTTATATTTAATCTTTCAACGACGGAATTTCTGTGATTATTTAATGCGTAAAATAAGACAACATGAGACTCATCCAGATGCTGTGTATATTAATCTTTTTATCCTGTAATAACAGCAATAATGTGGGTCTTACAACCACCCATTCTTCAGTTGCAGATACAGGTAACTCACCAATTGAAATTGGACCCGATACTACAAGTGTTGGCTCCGACTCCGTCATCAACGTGAATTTCCCCGCCGGGGTTAGGGAGGTGACCATCGAGGGGGTCATGCGAGGGATTGAGAAACCGGTAACAGCGCTGGTTTCTGTAAAAAGTGGGCAGGTTTTGACAGCGAAAATACTACCGGAAGACTCGATTGCTAACGTACGATTTAGTCATATCATCTTTGCTAATGGCGACTCTGACGGGCCTTTTGGTAGAGACCTAAGCCGTAAAATACCTCGAGACGGCATCTGTAAGTTAATTATAGCAGAAAACCAGATGCAGGGTGAAGAATGGAAAGGAAGGTTCAAGCTTACTATCAGACTCGATTAATTGGTTTAGCCCATCCTGCTTATTTCGGTCGCAATAAATAGTCACCTGTCCAACTATTACTATTATGTAAATCGAGGACCGACGTTTAACTCACGACTGGCGGCAACTTATTGAATCGCCGTGTTTGGAACTTTGTTCATTTTAGCACCAGGTATTTTTAACAGCATTTCTATATGTGCTCTTAGTCTAGGCAAACAAACCCCAATCAGTGTTTTTAGTGCCGCGTTTTGTGTTACAGATAGAAAACTTTCCAGTTCTCTGATTTTTGCTTCGTGCATAGTCAACATTTCAGAGGCCCATGTTGCATCAAATTCTTTACCTACTGCGGAAGACGAAAGCATAACTGACATGGACGTATTGGTTGCAGACACCCGAAAATTCGTGGCAGCAGCAACCTTACGAAATGCATTTAGTATTGCAGTGTGGTCGGTAAGCATTTGTGCGGCAAGTTTTTTAACCTCAGCTGTCGAGCCTCTTTTTTCGCCGTCTCGTGCAAGCTCAATCTCAAGCAAATTATCCATAATGTTTTGACGAATGAAACCAGTATCAGTCATAATCGTCATCCCTTCAGCAGGCTTGCCTGGGTTAACAGTTAAGCCATCTTTAGACCTGCGGGGGACTACCACCATTGAGTCATTTGTTCTCCCCGATTTTACCGTGTCTCGCGACTGCTGCGCATCAGAAAGATGAGCGATAAGCATTAATGTAACTGTAGCTGTTATTCTTAAAATTTTATTTACAAGCTCTTTCATAAATAATATTTTAGAGAAGTGAGTTAAACAACTTGTTGACAACAGAAATCATTCCGTTTCGCTGCAGTAAAATAAGCTTTAAAGGTATTTTAAGTCAACAGTTTACTGCAGTTGCCGTTTATACATTTGTACGGCGTTTTCGTAACCGAGATAAATAGCATCACATACTAAAGCGTGACCAATCGATACTTCTAGTAATCCCGGCACCTTCTGTGCGAAATATTTAAGGTTGTCCAAGTCTAAATCGTGGCCTGCATTTATACCCAATCCCAATTCATTTGCTTTTTTTGCAGCCGCCACATATTGTTCTATCGCCAGCTCTCTATTGCTTTTGAAGTTCTTTGCGTAACCTTCAGTATAGAGCTCTATTCTATCTGTGCCTGTTGTCTTAGCACCCTCGATCATTTCGAGGTCTGGGTCAACGAATATCGATGTTCTGATACCGGCGTTTTTGAAAACAGAAATGATGTTTACCAAGTAATCTTTATGCTGCAAAGTATCCCAACCATGGTTTGATGTGATTTGGCCGAGTGCGTCTGGTACAAGCGTTACCTGGTGCGGTTTCACTTCAAGTACAAGATCTACAAATTTTTGCTCTTGCGGATTACCTTCTATATTAAACTCGGTTTTTATTGCCTGTTTTATCTGCCTTACATCACTATACCTTATATGTCTTTCGTCAGGTCGGGGATGTACTGTTACGCCGTCAGCACCAAAACGTTCTGCATCCAAAGCAGCTTTTAAAACACTAGGATTATCTCCCCCGCGACTATTTCTTAAAGTCGCAAATTTGTTTATGTTAACGCTAAGTTTAGTCATACTGCAAAGGTAGGGAAGAAGCGTGGTCGCATGGTTCGTTGCCTTGTAGTTTCACAACCAAAGGTTTTGGTGATATTTCCCCGAATCTCTTTATAACTCGTAACTGGCCACGATAAAACTCGTTCCAAAAGCTAACGTTTACAAGGTTCTGTATCACTTATCCGTTCAATGCATACCCTATATCCTCTCGCCATCCACACTTGCTTTCTTCTTACTTTTGCCGAATGAGTTACCGTTCTTTAGAAGAGTGCCTGCTAGACCTGGAGAAGAATAATCATCTTGTTCGTATTAAAGAAGAAGTAGATCCTTTTCTGGAAATGGCGGCTATTCATCTGCGGGTGTTTGAGGGTGCGGGACCTGCTTTGTTGTTTGAAAATGTAAAAGGCTCAAAGTATAGGGCAGCTTCTAATATTTTCGGTTCATTAAATAGAAGTAAGTTTATTTTCAGAGATACTTTTGCCGCCGTTCAAAGGTTGATACAATTAAAAATTGACCCAATTGGCGCAATTAAGCACCCTTTTCAAAATATAAATGCAGGACTGGCAGCGCTTAAAGCTTTGCCCCTTAAGAATCCTGCTTCGAAGCCAGTAATGGCTACCGAGATCAAAATATCCGATTTGCCGTTAATTCAGCACTGGCCAATGGATGGAGGTGCCTTTGTAACCCTGCCACAAGTGTACACTGAAGACGTAGATAAGCCGGGTATTATGAACGCAAATCTGGGCATGTACCGAATACAGCTGACGGGAAATGATTACGTGCTGAATGAAGAAGTCGGACTACACTATCAGTTGCATCGCGGTATAGGCATTCATCAATCCAAAGCAAATAAAAAGGGACAGCCATTGCAGGTAAGCTGCTTCGTTGGTGGACCGCCGTCGCATTCCCTATCAGCGGTGATGCCACTGCCCGAGGGTATCAGCGAAATGACTTTTGCCGGCGTGTTAGGCGGCAGACGTTTTAGGTATGCTTATCAAAATGGTTTCTGTGTAAGCACAGATGCAGATTTTGTAATTACAGGCGAAGTTTACCCGGGAGAGAATAAACCGGAAGGCCCTTTTGGCGATCATCTCGGTTATTATAGTTTGAAACATTCCTTCCCTCTGATGAAGGTGAAAAAGGTGTATGCAAGAAAAAATGCTATCTGGCCTTTTACGGTTGTCGGCCGCCCCCCACAGGAAGATACCAGCTTTGGGCAATTAATACATGAGCTAACGGGCGATGCTATACCGCAGGAAATACCGGGAGTTAAAGAAGTTCATGCTGTCGATGCAGCAGGGGTTCATCCACTGTTATTAGCAATAGGCAGTGAAAGATATACGCCTTATAATCCTACAAAACAGCCAGCAGAGATATTAACTATAGCCAACCATATTTTAGGTACAGGTCAACTTAGCCTTGCTAAATTTTTATTCATCACCGCGGATGACAGCAACCGGCTGAGCACGCACAACGTGCAAGATTTCATGGAATACCTGTTGAAGCGAATTGATTTTACAAGAGACGTGCATTTTTATACCAATACTACCATCGACACTCTTGATTACTCGGGCACCGGGCTTAACAGCGGAAGTAAGGTGGTATTTGCTGCCTACGGAGAAGTGAAAAGGGAATTGTGCAAAGAAGTACCTCCTGTCTTAAAAGAGCTTCAGAGTTTTGAAACTCCGACGATTTGTATGCCTGGTGTCATTGCTTTGAAGACAGTTCCTTTTACAACTTATGCAACTGCAGCAAACGAGATGAAAATGTTGGACGAAATCTTAGGTGATAAGCTGGAAGAGCTGCAATCAACTCCTCTTATTATTATTAGTGATGACAGCCCTTTTATGGGAGCAACCCTTAATAATTATTTATGGGTGACCTATACTCGTTGTAATCCCTCCCATGATATCTATGGTATTGGGGCTTTTACAGCTTTTAAGCATTGGGGTTGTAAAGGCCCCCTAATAATCGATGCCCGAATTAAACCACATCATGCCCCTCCAGTTGAAAAAGATCCGGCAACAGAAAAAAAGATAGACAGGCTCTTTGATAAAGGCGGAAGTCTCTACCAGGTATTAAAATAGAAAATAATAGGATTTGAGTAGTGGTCTTAATTGACGGAGAATGCAACCTTCGTATCACCCCAAACGAGGTTAATCAGACCGTCTTTGGCAATGGTAAACGTCATTCTTTCTGTAAAGGTTGACGATTTTGCTGCAGGCACTATGACACGTAAAGCATCTTCGCTCTCATTGTAAACCGTACCCCATTGATTCCATTTTTTATTGAAAATAATAGTCCAGTTTTTTTCACCTGGGATAGTGTATAAACTATACTTGCCTGCTTTTAAAGCAAACTTTTTTTGAATTTGAGCATCTTTTGTTATTTCAAAAGTCGTCGCTTCATTTGCCCCTGTTCTCCATACTAAATCATATGGCACAATATCCTTTCCTATGGTTCTGCCTTTTAATGCTGGCTGGCTGTAATTGATAGTGATTTTATTGCCATTTGTTATCGTTTCACTTGCTACTGCAGGCGGACTTGGACGAGCGAATTTATCCTCTTGGGCAAATACAGAGGCAGTTGAAAGAAGCATTGTAAAAATTACTAAAAACAGTAGAATCTTTTTCATAGAGAACATTTGAAGTAAAAGTAAAACAAAAGAATTCTAAAGAGATGAAATATTCAGTGTTAGACCAATCTTTCTGCTACAGTCTTTTGTTCTTTTGTTAGCAGTACCATTTGAATCGGATGCAATCGCGAGCATTTTAGGAAGTTGATTTTTTTTAAGCTTATTTTAATTCCAGCTGTGATAGCAAGAAAAGGTGGAATAAGAAGAAATACAATTGTTTTGTCAAGCGTAGTTACTTAAATCAACACGCAATAGGTATTAGTTTTCTAAAAATTATTTCTCACCTAATTGCTTTTTCTTCTTAGTGCCAGAATTGAGATTCCAATGACTAACGAAGCCAGGCCGAATAAATACGAGAAATGTTTTTATTTCGTTACTTCTGTACATTACAACTCCTTAATTACTAGTTCTTTACTTGCTAATACGTGAGTAATGAGCTTTAGTTAAGCAGCTTACTATTTTTTTGAATATTGCCATTTCTTGTTTAAATAAAACGATTGCTCAACCTACTTATGAAAACCTATTCCCAGCCTCACTCGCTGTTTAAGCTAAGCTATAACAGGGAGGTGACAACAGATATAAATGACGAAAAGAAACGCGAATTAATTGCGCTACAAGCGCGAGTTCAAGAATTGGAACTGGAACTTCAGAAGCAAATAATGACGCCCGAAAAGCAACCAGATCTTTTACCGAAGAGCTGCTCGTTTGACTTCCACACGGATTTTCTGTTTTAGTGCAAGCTCGCGCGTTAATATTTTCGGCGCCCGTAGAGGAATTCCACAACCAGTTCCGGCAATTGTAGTAGGGCACGTAAATTTGCTATGTAAACTGCTCTACTATTATTGTATGCCAACTATACACATTTTAATTCGGGGAAAAGTTCAGGGAGTCTTTTTTAGGGCGACAGCAAAGGATGTTGCTGATAAATTAGGCGCAAAGGGATGGATTAAAAATACTGACGCGGGCGATGTTGAGGCAATGGTAAGCGGGACTACTAAACAACTAGAAGCTTTTTTAACCTGGTCTCACCAGGGACCGCCAAGAGCACAGGTAACTAAGGTGGAGAGTACCGATGTGGAAGAGACTGTTTTTACAAGCTTTCAAATTAATAGGTAGAATTATATATAACACATATCTAGAACCAAAGAACGCTATCCCCCAACTTAGCCTTTATGAGGTAATTGCCATTTCAGCTGACCCTTCCTGTGTTTTTTCAACACTAGGTTTTCTTTTGATTATCCGACCGCCTATTGAGACAATGGTGAAACTTATTACCGCGCACCCCGCCATTACTCCTGTCATGGGCAAAGCCGTGCCATTGGTAAAGTAGCTTACAAGTGCAGAAGATAAGGCACCGATGCCCATTTGAATACTTCCTAACAGGGCAGACGCACTGCCGGCATTTTTAGAAAAGGGAGCCAGCGAAAGCGCTGAAGTGTTAGGGAAAGTGAAGCCTTGGCAACTAAGAAAAACAAAACAAAGAATAATAGTTGTAAACAAACCAAGGATTCCAAACATTGTTCCCAGGAAAAGGGTTAGTCCGGTAATGGATTGACACAGCAGGGCAACCACTACAAGTTGCTCGCTTTTGTATTTTCTCAGCAACAAAGTGTTTAGCTGACTGGCCGAAATTAAACCAACGGCAACCATGGCAAAGATCCACCCGTATTGCTGCTCGTTCACTTTATAAACCTCCATAAAAGTAGATGGCGAACCAGAGATGTAAGCATAGAGGCCGGCAGAGGCTATAGAACCGGTAAGCGCATAAGTATAAAACTGAGGTTCTTTGGCTACATTAAGAAAACCAGTAATTATTGGTTTTGGTTTTAATGAGAAGTCGGGATCGGGTTTTCGACTTTCAGGCAGAAAGAAGTGCACGCCAACAAGTATCAACAAACCCATGACGATTAGAACAAGGAATACATAGTGCCACCCATAATGGGCTGTTACGTATCCCCCAAGGGTTGGTGCTATAATAGGAGATACCCCTACGACGAGCATGAGCATTGAGAAAACTTTGGCGTTTTCCTCTACCGGAAATAGATCCCGAACCATAGCTCTTGATGCTACCATACCCGAACAACTACCCAAGGCCTGCAGCAAGCGTAACCAAATAAGTGAGTCGGCGGAGCCGGCAAATGCACAGCCGACAGACGCGAGTATATAAACGCAAAGGCCAACGTATAGCGGATTTTTTCGTCCAAACCGATCCAGCAATGGACCATACAGCATCTGCCCAAAAGAAATGCCTATAAAAAAACTTGAAAGTGAGAGTGAAACTTTAGCTACTGTAGTATGCAGGTCTGCAGCAATAGCCGGAAACCCCGGAAGGTACATGTCAATAGAAAAAGGACCTATTGCTGACAATAGACCTAGTACCAAAATCATCTTAAATTTTTGTAGTCCCTGCATGAAGATGCTAATTGTAAAATTGTGCCAGAACGGCTTCGACGGAAAGCATATCTATGCCTTAGTGCAATTGCCCACGTATTTAACCCAGTCCTTAAAATTTATTTTTTTTGCCTAGTCGAACAAATCAGAGGACAAATATCTATCTCCTCTGTCGCAAATAATGCAGACTATAACTCCTGATGTTAACTCCTTCGATAGTTCTATAGCTGCATGTACTGCACCTCCGCTACTCATACCACAAAAGACACCTTCTTCTCGCGCTAACCGCTTAGTCATTGTCCGCGCATCCTTTTCGTCAACTTCAATCACCCGGTCTATCCTTTCTTTTTCAAAAATCTTAGGTAGATATGCTTCAGGCCACTTACGTATACCTGGTATTCTCGATCCTTCGCTTGGCTGGCAGCCATTTATTTGAATGTCCGGGTTTTGCTGTTTCAAAAATCTTGATACGCCCATAATCGTTCCTGTAGTACCCATAGCTGACACGAAGTGAGTTACCTGTCCGTTGGTATCGCGCCAGATCTCCGGTCCTGTAGTAGTGTAGTGCATGTTATGATTATCAGCATTACCAAATTGATTCAACATTAGGTATCCACCTTTTGCCACTTGTGCTGCTGCATAATCTATTGCACCTTCCATCGATTTTTCTGCCGGCGTCAGTATCACTTTTGCACCAAAAGCCTCCATTGTCAACACTCTTTCGCGTGTTGCATCTTCAGGCATTACAATTTCGATTTCCACCTCAAATAGGCTCGCTATTAATGCAAGTGCTATCCCTGTATTTCCGCTGGTTGCTTCTATCAGCTTCATACCTGGTTTTATCTCACCACGGTCCATCGCACCTTTAATCATACCATAAGCTGCTCTGTCTTTTACGCTACCACCGGGATTGTTTCCTTCAAGCTTTGCAAATATTTTTACGTCCTTATTTGTTGGAATGCGCTTAAGCTCAACCATGGGCGTATTGCCTACTAAATCCAGTATTCCTGCCATTGTCTCTTATATTTTAATAAATGCGCTGCAAAGGTCGCCATCATTTGCAGAAAATAAAGTGTTTGCTGAATTATGTGATTTCTGTGACGGTCATAAACCTAGGCCGAAGTCTTAGCGGCATAGAAATGATTGAGTTAGTAGTAATAATAAATGTTAAGGCTTGCGCAGGGTCTGAAGGGGTCCCTACCTAACGTTTGTTAGTACTATTTCCCCATATTTCCAAAAATCATAATAATAATAAATTGTTAAGAAAGTCGATTTAATGCTTTTTTAACCCTTGTCGGTGTTATTTTTGCTTTAGTTACTCGTACAACTATCTATGAAGCGATTGCTTTGAACAAAGAAAAGAGTTAGCACCAGCCGCAGTAAAACACTTATCTCTTTTTTTCCCATCTACAGCTTGCCCGGTTTTGATTAGTAGGTCATCTATTAACGTAGATCTTACTATGAATCCTATTTGGCTTACTCTAAGGAGTGAACCAACGAATAACAACGATTGATGCCGCAATGTGAAGGAGACTTGATTATAGAAACAATCGTAAAATTATGAACACAGCTTTACCTTTCCCTGCCCGTATTTACAGAATAGCCATTAGCGCTTTTTTCTTCATTGCCGGTCTTACTTTTTCCACCTGGGCCAGTAGGATTCCAGATGTTAAGGCAGCTCTACAACTAAGTGACGGCGCATTGGGCCTGGTACTATTTGCTCTACCCGTTGGCCAGATTGTCAGCCTTCCCCTTTCAGCCTGGTTGTCGCAAAAATTCGGTGCTCGGTCACTACTGCTTGCTGCATCTGTCTTGTATCCGTTGACATTGGTGCTATTGGCTTTGGCTACAAGTTCCACTATGTTAGTTATCGCTTTGTTTCTTTTTGGCCTATGGGCCAATATGATTAACATAGCAATGAATACACAGGCTGTTGCAGTCGAGTCTTTATATGGCCGATCGATAATGGCGTCTTTTCATGGTTTGTGGAGTCTTGCCGGTTTTACCGGTGCTGTTTTAGGCTCCTTTTTTGTTTCTGTCGGCTTTGCCCCTTTGATGCACTTTTCTATTATTTGTGGTGTTACGGGCGCTATAGTGCTTGTTGCTTACAGAAATACGTTACCAAACGAAACACCGGATAATGGTAAACAGCCATTTCTTGCAAAACCAGATAGTCGCATTCTTATACTTGGGCTTATAGCCTTTAGTTGTATGGTTTGTGAAGGTGCAATGGCAGATTGGAGCGGAGTCTATTTTCAAAAAATAGTGGAAACCCCGGCAAAATTTACAACACTCGGTTATGTTGCATTTACAGCTGCAATGGCAACAGGTCGCTTTACAGGAGATTGGCTTGTTACAAAAGTGGGCGTAAAGCGAATGTTACAGTTAAGCGGTAGCGGCATTACAGGTGGTCTATTAATAGCAGTGTTATTACCGAATCTCGTATCAGCAACCCTGGGTTTTTTATTGGTTGGTTTCGGCGTTTCGTCAGTTGTGCCCATAGTTTTCAGCCTTGCAGGTAAGTCGAAAAATATGCCGGCAAGTACAGCACTCGCGGCAGTGTCAACTATTGGCTTTCTCGGATTTTTAATAGGTCCGCCACTTATAGGTTTTATATCACAGCTATTCAACCTACGTTTTTCATTCTCTATAATCGCGGTTTTAGGTTTCGGTACTGCGTTGCTTGCGAGCAGGGTGAAAAATAATTGATTAACAAATTAAAAAAATTTAAAATGAACAACAATTACCATTTAAGTATAAACGAACAAAAGCAAATAGCGTCTAACCATTTTTACAGCGTCTATCATGCTCCTCTAATAGTCGATATCAACACTCAGAGTTGCTATCGCAAAGAAGGGTATGTTTCGTGGCCGACTGCGACAAAACATAAAGAGCCAACGACGGCAGATGATATATTGAAAACACTTTTGGGCAGTGGCGGATACTCATCATGGCCGGAAGGCAAAGTGGTTGCAGAGTAATAAGACGGCAGAGCGAAAGAACTTTTTTTGTAGCCAGCTTTGTAACTTGGCCAAGCTTTAGTTGCGTCGCACACTTGTACTATTACAAGGCAAGCATCAAATTACTGCTGCGTCGCATGTCAGCTTTTCATGCGTTTTAATAATGTAGTTTTGCCCTTAATGAAGCAGCAAGTTTTATTTGAGGACCTGGGAACTGGCCAGGCTTACCAGCAAACCTGGGATCTGCAGGAGAAAATCCTTCAGGAGAAGGTAGCGCATAAATCAGCTGCCCGTAGTCAGGTAGAATCAGGAAATAGTTTATTAATTGCTAACGTTCCAACCGCAGCTCATCATCTATTTTTTGTTGAGCACAATCCAGTTTATACTCTTGGGAAGAGCGGGCATATCAGCAACGTGCTAATTAGCGAAGCAGAAAGACAGCAGCGAGGAATAGAGTTTTTTAAGATAAACAGGGGAGGCGACATTACTTTTCACGGTCCCGGGCAATTGGTTGGTTATCCCATTTTTGATCTCGACTGTTTCAAAACTGATCTTGGCTGGTATCTACGGAGTCTAGAGGAAGTAATTATTCTGACAATGGCTGAATATGGACTTAAGGGTGAGAGGAGCCCGGGAGAGACGGGTGTCTGGCTCGATGCCGAAATAAAAGGAAAAGAACGAAAGATTTGTGCAATGGGCATTCGCTGTAGCAGATGGATAACAATGCACGGTTTTGCATTTAATGTCAATACCAATCTCAATTATTTTAATTACATCATCCCGTGTGGCATCCAAAACAAAAAGGTCACATCTCTACAGAGCGAGTTGCAACATACGGTCTCAATGGAGGAAGTCAAACGTAAAGTAAGGGATAACTTCAGTAAAGTATTTCACGTTGAGTTTACGGAAACAGCTCGCCTTGCGAACCAGCTACTAAAAAGTGGAAGTAGGCCCGAAGCTTAGCTGAGCCAAGATTAACCCTACTGGACGTCTTGTCTAAAACTCCTTCGGCAGGAAGAACCTATTCTTTTCTTTCAGTTTATTGTCTTCGTACAACTCGAACAGAAACCAGCCCGAATGAATAAAATTTGCCTTATCTAAAATTAACGGTGATTCCTTCACATTATTAATGTCGAAAAGATGGGAGCCATTTTCCTCGAAAAATTTTACATGATATTTTTTCTGACTAATATTCGGAACTATAATATTAATATAGCCGTCGCGGTCAGTGTAGATATATTGTGACAACCTAAATTCTTCTCTCACTACATAAGGGTTCACACGAACTAGAGTATCATTGATAGCATAGATGGTATCTTTTGTTGCACGTAAGATGCTATCTCTAAATGCACGAAAGGAGTTTGTAGACAGCCTTCTATAAAATTCATCTCCAACTTGTACAGTTACAATTCTCTTATCGCCAGCTATTACGGTATTAAAAATTCCGTTCGTAAAATCTCTGGAAATAGATCCTTCTGGTGCAACGCCGCTTGCTGTAAAGCCCCCATTTAAATTTGCTCTTTTCGATTTTGAGAAAAAATAAGCGCCGCCCTGAAAAACATAAAATAAGCGATAGAAAACATTGGTAGACGGCATTTTCACATCGGTATATCCATTCTGCGGTAGTGCCGGAGAGGTTGAGGAGTAAATAGTTGAAAAGTTCTTCAAACTGTCGTAAGAGCGCTGCACGTTCAGTTGCACTGTAGAAGAATAAGGATTAACCCAGCTTATGACAACCTTATTTCCACGCGCAAAAATGGTAAAATTGGGTAAAGTATCCTGGCTGTAAAGTCTTCCTGCAACGGATAAGACCAATATAAGAATGAACGTTTTTTTCAACTTTTTTCTATTATGCCGGCAAAGATAATGGGTGAAGTATAATTAA
>Ga0181465_100182_pt1 | contig 20914 bp, 21 predicted proteins | sample InSIn3gowninarea_FD_119076 | JGI IMG/M metagenome (GOLD analysis project Ga0181465, IMG submission 119076) | Clean room microbial communities from NASA Spacecraft Assembly Facility at Jet Propulsion Laboratory, Pasadena, California, USA -... ... | reverse complement strand
AAACAAAGTGGACTATGATAAAAACCAACGTTAGTACGAAGTAGTACCCATAACTAATATATTTAACAACATTAGAAAACGCCTTTGAGCGATGCAGTATGTAAATAACAATAACGAATAACGGTATTAATAGAATGTAGTTAATCATTTGATAACACTTCTTTTCTTCTAATAATTTATTACCATGTCCCACACAAGCAACTCTATCATTATGATACTTGGACCCTCTCCCCTTAACCGTGAAAATTCTTTTGTTTTAAAATTATCTAAAGGGAAATAATTACAACTAGTTACATTGAGTATACCAATTATTAGAAACAAGTTAGTTCGTAAAGGAGGATAAATTGTGACAATACGGGGAAAAAGTGTAAATCTGTTTTTAATGGATGGAACACCAACTCGGCGAATTAAATGCACCCTATCTAATTGGACGGGAGTTGCTTATAAAATTCCCCTTATCTTTATGATTACTTCTTTGAAATTTAATACACAAAACCATGAACTAGATTAAGAGCAGTTCATCTAAATCAAGAACTTCTATCTTCCTGTGGGGCTTCTGTCTGATATATCCCGCTTCTTCAAAATCCGTTAATTTCCGACTGATGGTTTCAGGGGTTGTCCCTAGGAACCCATCCCCGACCATCGCTACTACATGTCCTTCAGCTTTCAACTTTTTAACATATTCCACTTTGTTTTTCGGGAGTAATTCTGCCTGAAATTCATCTAACCCCAGCTCATTGGCAACCAACTCAGCCGTGTGCTTGTTGTCCCCTGTCAGCATAACCATCTTCTTAATGCCATTCTTTCTCAGTTCAGCTAAAGCACTATGGGCATCCTCACGAATCTGGTCAGCTATAGAAAAAATACCGGCAACTTGGCCATTTACTGCTGCGAATATTGCCGTGTTTCCTGCTTTTTCACGCTGGATGGCATAAGCAGAAACCTCATCACTAACCGGGATATTTTCAGCAGCCATTAACTTCCGATTACCAACCGCTAGAACATACCCGTCAACCTGGGCTTTAATTCCATTCCCTTTAATTACTTCACCGTTAAGTAATTGGCCTTCAAGGCTCAAATTCCTCTTATTCGCTTCCTTAACAATGGTTTGCCCTAGATGATGCTCCGAAATGGTTTCCCCCTTCGCCACCAATCTGAGCAATTCTTCGGCCTCCATATTGTGGAACGTTTTAATATCTGTTACTTCTGGTTTTCCTTTCGTTAGGGTGCCTGTTTTGTCAAAGACGATTGTATCAACTTTAGATAACCGATCCATCACCTCTCCACCTTTGACAAGGACACCCTTTCTAGCGCCATTTCCAATCCCGGCAACGATAGATACAGGCGCCCCGATGACCAAGGCACCGGGACAAGCAACAACTAAGAAAGTAATTGCCAAATGGAGATTTCGGGTAAGAACATATACGATGATTGCTAAGACAACGATAGAGGGTGTATAGTAATTGGCGAACTTATCCAGGAATTTCTGGGTTTTTGATTTTGATTCTTGTGCTTCCTCGACAAGCTCGATTATTTTAGCAAAAGTAGTATCATCCCCAACCTTCCACAGGTATCCTTACATTTTCCCCATCACGAATGACGTCCGCTTCCTGTGGTGCCAGATCCACCAGTGCTTTTAGTGAAGAACGAGTTTTTTCCAGTGTACGCGCTTCCAGGTAGGCTCCAAACAGAAACAAGAAGGTCACAACAGAAGACTCGGTGTACTCATGAATATAAAGGGCACCAATGACGGCGATACTCACCAATAATTCAATACTGAAGGCCTTCATGCGCAGTGCCTGGAAAGCTTTGATGGCGATAGGAATCATGGCGATGAGGGTCGCTGTAATCAAAGCCAAATCCTTATAACTTCCATATCCCGCTAATGGAAGCAGGAAACCAAGCACGATGAGTATCCCGGACATTGCCGTAATCTTATTTTTAAAGTTATTAATATGCTTCATCATCTTGATTACCCCCTGTTTGGCTTAATAGCCTTGATGTAAATCAAGATTACATTGAAAAAAAATAGCCATGACCTACAATCTAGGCCATGGCAAAAGGAATGAATTAAGAAACTTTCGCAGCTACTACCGAATAACCTAAGTTTTCAATAGTAAGCTTTAATTTTTCGGCATTGGTTTGGGTATCATCAAATTGGGTCTTTACCTTGCTGGCGTTGAATAATACCTTTACCGAATGAACCCCTTTCGCCTTGGTCAGTGTAGATTCAATTTTTTTAACGCAGCTGGGACAGGTTAATGTTTCTAATTGAAATTCTACTTTTGCCATACTATCTATTCACCCCTTCACAGTTAGTAACGCTTGAATAGAACGCTATTTTCCTTAGCGACATGAAGAAAAATATCATCAACCAACTCATGAAGCTTGTGAAAAACAGCCTTCAATGTAGGACAAGCATACTCCGGTGGTGTGAAATCCTTGGTTTCCTTGATTAGACCCTTAATTATCGTTCCAGCACCATCATGCTCACCTTCTAATTCGTTAATAAGTGAACGTATGGCTGCTCGATCTTCAGGTGTTTTATCCACTTTAAGAATCGCAGGGAAAAGTTCCTGTTCCTCCTTAGCGAAATGTTCCTCGAGTTCCATCTTCAATTGGCTGAAGCTTCGATGCAACTTCAACAGTTGTTCTTTGCCATGGTCATAATGGACCAGCAAAACTAAATTGACAAGCTTATCTAGTTCCTTCCATAAAGCACGCTCCAACAGATGATGAGTATCAAGAATATGGTCAATAAGCTCCTCATCCGTTAGCTCCGATACGGGTAGTTCCTTGTTAGGTCTTGCTAAATAATCACTGTACGCATTCTGTACCTCAGCGATGAAATCGAGGCTAAGGCCTGCTTCTTCTATAGCTGACTCAAGTGAACGTTCCCCCTGGCAGCAATAGTCAATATGAAGCTCATTCAGGCGTGACGTAATGGCAGGAAAAAAGGTTACAAGTTCACCCAGATCTGTTTGGCCGGTGATTGTTATGGTTTGCCTCATTAGAATCTCCCCCTTACCATCTTGTTTTTCGTCTTTCTATGCTTTTATTCTAATTCCTACCAGGGAAAAAAACCTTGATTAAAATCAATTTTCGCCATATTTCATTGCCCGGGAAAACAAAAATAATCAACCGACTATGAACAGGGTAAAATATTAGGAAATTAATTATGGTAAAGTAAGGGCTATTCCAATTATAATGAAAAAAAAAGAAAAGGAGATCATCATAGATGAAGCATATTTATACAGGAAAAACAAAAGACGTTTACGAATTAGAGGATGGCAACTACCTTCTTCAATTTAAAGATGATGTTACAGGGGTTGACGGTGTGTTTGACCCAGGTGCCAATACAGTTGGTTTGACAATCGAAGGGGCTGGACGTTCAGGATTAAAGCTAACAAAATTCTTTTTTGAAGTGTTAAAGGAAAAGGGAATTCCAACTCATTATGTTGATGCGGATATCGAAAAGGCAACAATGACTGTAAAACCTGCTGAAGTTTTTGGTAAAGGGCTTGAAGTCATTTGCCGCTACCGTGCAGTGGGAAGCTTTTTACGTAGATACGGATTATACGCTGAAGAAGGACAAGCACTTGATGCTTTCGTCGAAGTAACAATTAAGGACGATGTACGTGAAGACCCACCAATTAGTGAAGATGCATTAGATATGCTCGGCATCTTATCTAAAGATGAATATAAAATATTAAAAGGTCTCACCCAACAAATCGGAAACGTCGTGAAAGAAGAACTCGGGAAAAAAGGCATTGAGTTATACGATATTAAATTTGAATTTGGCCGTACAGGAGAAGAACGACAAATCGTTCTGATCGATGAAATCTCTGGTGGTAACATGCGTGCCTATAAAGATGGAAAATATATTGAACCATTACAATTAGAAAAAATGTTTTTATAAAGAAAGTTTTATACTTTCTTTTACGGTAAGAAACTAAAAAACTAAAAATGTCAAAAACCCTTCCTGTAGTGTGGAAGGGTTTTTTCTTTTTTAAAGACAATGAAAAAGGAAGGGGTTTTCCCCTTCCTTACATAATTACTTATTTGAAATTCGATTTCTTCCTACTTTAATTATAACATACGAAAAATTGCAAATGCAGACTGTTCGTTCCCATTTTCCACTGCTATAATCAATAGCACGGATTTAACCAAAGGAGGGAAACAGATGAGTTCCTATGTTCTTGGTTTTCAGGATATTGATAAAACAAAACTCATGGTTGTTGGGGGTAAAGGCGCCAACCTGGGGGAACTTTCTAAGATTGAAGGAATTCCCGTACCCGATGGCTTTTGTATTTCTACTGTAGCCTTTCAAAGAATCATTGGGGAAAGGTCGTCAATTAACCAATTACTTGAACAGTTGTCCCTTCTAAAGGTGGGAGACCGGGATAAAATCGCTAAACTTAGCAGTGAAATTCGCAGGGTCATCGAAGGGATCGAAATCCCTGAAGATATGAATGAAGAGATCAGTTGCTTCCTCTCCAAGCTCGGTGAAAACAATGCCTATGCCATACGATCAAGCGCAATTGCAGAGGATTTACCGACCGCTTCCTTTGCAGGGCAGCAGGATACCTATTTAAACATTATTGGCAATGAGGAAATCCTAAAGCATATTAGTAAATGCTGGGCATCCCTATTTACTGAGAGGGCAATAACATACCGCATTAAAAAGGGATTTGGCCACCGTAACATCCACCTGCCTGTGATTGTGCAAAAGATGAACTTCCCCCAGGTGTCAGGAATTTTGTTTACTGCCGATCCCGTCACGTCTAATCGAAAAGTGGTATCCATTGATGCCAGCTTCGGACTTGGTGAGGCTTTGGTCTCTGGCCTGGTGAACGGGGATACCTATAAAGTGGGTAACGGCCAGATTATCCATAAGAAGATAGCTGCCAAGAAGCTAGCCATTTATCCATTAGAAGGCGGCGGTACAAAAAAACATGAGACCCCGCCTGAGCAGCAGAATAGGCAAGCGTTGACAGATGAACAGATTTTGCAGCTTGAGGGTATAGGCAGAAAGATTGAAGAACATTTTGGCTACCCACAAGACATCGAATGGTGTTTGGTTGATGATACTTTTTACATTGTCCAGAGTCGGCCAATTACTACTCTTTTCCCCATCCCTGAAGCAAATGATCAGGAAAACCATGTTTATATATCTGTCGGTCATAACCAAATGATGACCGATGCCATGAAACCATTGGGATTGTCCTTTTTCCTGTTAACGACCAATGCACCTATGCGTAAAGCTGGTGGAAGGTTGTTTGTTGATGTTACACCTATGCTGGCTTCACCTGGCAGCAGAGAATTTTTATTAACTAACGCTGGAAAATCCGATTCCCTCATCAAAGACGCACTTTTGACCATCATCGAGCGAGGAGATTTCATAAAATCCTTACCAAGTGTTAAGAAAGAACAGAGTCCCAATAAAAGCAATAAAGGTACGTCGCCTACGGGCTTTCAACCACAAATCGAAAACGACCCCACAATCGTTTCTGATTTAATTAAGCGTAGTCAAACATCGATCGAAGGGTTAAAACAAGACATCCAAACCAAATCAGGACTAGAGTTATTGGATTTTATTCGGGAAGATATCCAGGAATTAAAGAAGATCTTATTTGACCCACAAAGTTCAAGTGTGTTTATGACCGCTATGGATGCTTCATCATGGATTAATGAAAAAATGTTGGAGTGGCTAGGAGAAAAAAATGCAGCAGACACCCTTTCTCAATCTGTGCCAAACAATATTACTTCGGAAATGGGTCTGGCCTTATTGGATGTCGCCGATGTGATTCGCCCTTATCCAGAAATCATTAAATACTTACAACATGTAAAAGATGAACACTTTTTAGATGAACTTGGGAAGTTTAATGGTGGGCAGGAAACCAAGGAAGCGATTTATGATTATCTCAACAAATACGGAATGCGATGTGTCGGGGAAATTGATATTACGAAAACTCGTTGGAGAGAAAAACCAACTATACTTGTCCCTATGATTCTCAGTAACATCAAGAACTTTGCGCCCAATGCTAGCAAAAAGAAATTTGAGCGAGGGTTACAGGAAGCATTGAAAAAAGAACAAGAGTTAGTAGAGCGATTGAAGGAATTACCCGATGGCCAGCAAAAAGTCCAAGAAACTAAAGGAATGATTAGCCTCATCCGGAATTTCATCGGTTATCGTGAATATCCAAAATACGGCATGATTAATCGCTACTTTGTATATAAGCAGGCGTTACTAAAAGAAGCCGAGCAACTGGTACACGCCAATGTGATTCAAGAAAAAGAAGATATATACTATCTCACTTTTGAAGAACTTCGGGAAGTGGTACGCACCAATAAACTGGATTACCAGATTATCAGCGAAGGGCAAGACGAGTACAAAGTATATGAAAAACTTACTCCCCCACGTGTAATCACGTCTGATGGTGAAATTATTGCAGGTGAGTATAAACAAGAAAATCTCCCAGGGGGCGCGATTATAGGTCTACCTGTTTCTTCCGGAGTTATCGAGGGAAGGGCACGTGTCATCCTAAACATGGAAGATGCGGATCTAGAAGATGGAAATCTATTAGTCACCTCCTTTACTGACCCAAGTTGGACACCCTTGTTTGTATCCATAAAAGGCCTGGTCACCGAAGTTGGTGGATTGATGACTCATGGAGCAGTGATCGCACGTGAATATGGCTTGCCAGCAGTTGTCGGTGTGGAAAATGCTACTAAACTGATAAAAGATGGGCAAAGAATCCGGGTAAATGGAACGGAAGGGTATGTAGAAATCCTATAATAGGGAAAATGTTATCTTCAGAATTAAAAAAAGATTAAAGTTAAAAAGGCGGCCCAAATCAGGGTCGCCTTTTTAACTTCATTAATTCTTTTGGCTCTTTTAAAGAAAAATGTTGATATATGTCGGTTCTTCATCATGACTAGTTGATGATTTCATATCTGCAACTTTCTAGACCTGAAATAATCTCCGAGTTCAATTCCTCCAAAACTCCAAGATATCCTTCCAGTGCCATTTCATCATTCATCTTATAGGCTTCCAGAGCCTTTTCTGCTATCTCGACAAATTTTTGGTGAATACTGTCAACTTCTCCCAGTCTGACATTATGAGCAGGAGATAAATATTGATGAGCCTTTGCTATCAAGTTCTTCTTCTGTTCATGATATGCCGACAGATTCGGCTCAACGGTCCTGCTTCCTCTTAAATAGCTTGACATCGAATTAGAAGATTTTCTGTACATCACTTCATATTGCAGCACTTCAGAATTCAAAGAATTGATGAAATCAACCTTTGTCCACTCTTCTCTTGGTTTCCATTCATTGAACCATACCGCTATACGCTCAGCCGAATTAGGCCTTTCTATGCAGTATCCTTGCGCCTCATGACATCCAAGCTCTATGAGCGCTATTCCCTGCTCGATTGTCTCTACACCTTCAGCAACTACTTGAAGGTTGAATGCATTGGCAAGCCCTATAACCGACCTTACAATTGCAAGATCATCAGGATTATCCATCATGTTTGCTATGAAGCTCCTGTCTATCTTTACGGTTTCTATAGGGAAGTGCTTAATGTATGTAAGGGAAGAATATCCTGAACCGAAATCATCCATGGAGAATCGCAATCCAAGCTTCCGGCATTCATTTATAACTTCTATTATTCTGTCTAAGTCGTAAATTTCGCTGTTTTCGAGTATTTCCAGCTCGATTTTTCCTGGATTTACAGTTGGAAACTTTTCCAAGACCCTTTTGATGTCGTCCACAAAAGAAGGATGATTCAGATGGGTAGGAGATATGTTCATGCTCACACAAGTATCTAAACCGGAATCATTCCATTTACTAAGTTGACTTACAACCTCATTGACCACCCAGTTTCCTATTTCTACTTCTAACGCAGTACCCGTTACCACGGGAAGGAATTTCCCAGGAGGCAGTGTCCCGTCATCAGGACGATTCCAGCGAAGAAGAGCCTCTAATCCTTTGATTTCTCCAGTTCTCATGTTTATCCTTGGCTGATAGTACATTTCCAGTTCATTATTGCTCAAAGCACTTCGTATCTTAGCCAGTTCCTGATTTCTAAGACGGATGAGCTCATCTTCCTGAGGGTCGTAAATTTCATATCCGTTCTTTCCAGACTGTTTCGTCCTGTACATGGCAAAGTCGGCCTGGCGCATTATCTGATCAGCATCCACAGGATATTCCTGGGGATAGAATGAAATACCAATGCTCAGGGAAACATAAATCGACATTTCATCAATCGTGTAAGGCTTTTTGCATTCTTCAATGATCTGCCTGATCGGAATATGCACGTCTTCTGATTCATCAAGGTCTACAAGAAGCACTACAAATTCATCTCCGCCCAATCTGGCAAGAGTATCCTCGAGGCGTAAAACCGAAGCCAGACGCTTGCCTACCTGAATAAGCAGCTTGTCTCCTATGAGATGCCCGTAACTATCGTTGACTTCCTTAAATCCATCCAGGTCGATGTAGGCTACAGCCAGCTTCTTAGCATTGCGATTGCAATGATGGATGGCCTGTTGAAATCTGTCAGCGAGAAGTACACGGTTAGGAAGACCAGTCAGCGGATCATGTGTAACAAGATGTTCAAGTCTTTGCTGGTAATCTTCAAGACGCTTTATTACCGACAGATTTATCTCTACATAATAGAGTTCCGTCTTTCCATCAATGTTGGGAAGGCGAATCTGATAAACCTGAGCCGGCACATCGCCGCCATCAGCATTGGACAGGTTCCATTCTCTTATAGGTAGCATGGAATCACCCTCCACAAAAGGCTTAAAGGATTCATAATATTCGTTTCGTAGACTGTCTGGAATAATCAGGCTATCGATTTTCCTGCCAATTGCATCTTTTTCAGCATAGCCAAACATGGACTCGCTGGCCTTGTTCCAGTAAAAGATTCTACCCTCTGAATCGACGCCCTGAACTCCAATACTAACGAGGCTGTCAAAGAGGGTCCTGAAGCGTTTCTCGCTGTTCAAGACCTCAATCTCCGTTGCAAGCCTTTCTCGAATATCAGTGATTATCACTATCAGATATTTTTCTTCGCCGAGGGCCAGCGAAGCAATGCGAGTCTCCAAAGCTATTTCGTCCCCGCTCCTGTTCATTCCCGTCTGCCAACCCGGCCGGTTCAAATGTTGGGGCTGAGGACTTTTAAGCATGCCCATGATTTCTTCATACTCTGAATTCCAGTCCACGTTAGGCAGATATTTTCCGATCGACTGACCGATTATATCTGACATCGTTTCATCAAAAATTTCGCATGCGGCATCATTTGTAATGACAACTTTCCCGCTTGTCGAGAGGAGGAAGAGCGCGTTGGGGATGGTCTTTAGCAACTGGGACAGACGCGCTTCGCTTTCTTCAAGCGCCTTGTTTATACGCGTCATATTCGTCGTATCGAAATAGTTTATTACAACACCTATCTGCTTCCCTTGGCTGTTGCTGTATGGCGTGCATCGACGTTGGAATGTAATTCCGTCTTCCCATTCCAGGTCTCGTTCAATGCTGTCTGACGTGGCTAAAACCCTTGCAATATCGTCAAACAAATCAAAGTCGTGCTTAATCGACTGAAAGTGGCGAAGATCCCTACCCACATCCTGTTTGATCAGATTGAAGAATTGAGTAGCCTTCGGAGTGAAAAGCCTTATATGAAAATCACTATCTACGAAAATGGTCGCGGTGTCTATGGAGTTCATGAGATTGTGAAGATCGCTGCTTGTCCTATTGAGCTCTTCAATCTTCAGTTCATGCTCAGCGTTTACGCTGTAAAGCTCCTCATTTACCGAGTGAAGCTCTTCGTTCGTACTCTGAAGTTCCTCATTGGATGCCAGAAGTTCCTCGTTTGTAGCCTGGAGCTCTTCATTGCTTGTCTCCAGTTCCTCTACCGCCGCATTAAGTGACTCCTTCGTATGCTGAACCTGCAACTCCAAATCTTTGATGTAATCCGATACATCCGTATTATTTGAAAAATCATGAACAACAGTATTCTCTTCCGTAAAGGTACGGTGCTCATCCTTTTCAATCAGGATAGTGAATATCATCGTACCAGTTACATTGTCTATTATGGGATCAACAGTGACTTTAAGCATTTCATCTGCCCCGTTCTCATCCCTGAATCTTATTCCCTTCATAACTTGCGAACACTTTTGTTTTTCAGCATTTCTCAGCTGGGATGTTATGGCTATCATAAGCTCGCTGCTTTCAATCATCGTAAGAAGGGAACCACTGAACCTCCCTTTCTTTGGTTTGAGAAATTTGCTTGTATCTCCAAAAATGTGCAAGAGCTCTTCCTGATCATTCACCAGAAATCCGTTTGGCACATACTTCTCGAGAAGCCCATCATAAACACGATTGAGCATCAGACCTGTGGAGCCTATTCCCTTTGGATGCTTATTCAGAATCTGGTCCGTAGGCATCCGTAGATCAATAAGGCAACCGGCTCTGTTTTCTCTTCATGTAAATCTTCCATTGTCGATCAACTGTTTCAAATTCCTCTGAAAGGTTTCCAAGAGATTCGCTTGCGCCAAGCAAAAGCGCTCCATTTATTCGCAGGGAATAATGGAAAGTTGCTATTGCCTTTGTCTGTGCAGCTGGGAGCAGGTAAATGAGCAGGTTACGACAGCTCACCAGATCTATCCTCGTGAATGGAGGGTCCTTAAGAAGATTATGTCTCGAGAAGATTATGGACTGGCGTAGCAAAGGCAAAACCTTGTAATGACTATCTCCAATCGGTTCAAAGTAGTCCTTAAGCAAGTTATTGGGGAACTCGCTGAAAGCTTCCACTGGATAGATTCCTTCCGATGCTACCTGCAGCGACTCCTCATGGATATCTGTAGCAAGTATCTTCAATGTATTGCGCTTATTCTGCCGTTGAAGCTCCTCGTGGAATAGAATGGCGATGCTGTAAGCCTCCTCCCCGGTGGAGCATCCTGCATCCCAAATTCGTATCTCCTGACCCTTGTCAGTATTGCTGATAATTTCTGGTATGACTCTCTCCTTAAGTATCCTGAAGGCTTCTGGATCACGGAAGAAACGAGTGACCCCAATTAGTAGGTCACGATATAAAAGGTTGAGCTCTTTTTCATCTGAAGATATCCGAATTAGGTATTCATCTAGCGTCTCTCCGTTAAAGCTTAGTTTTACGCGTCGCTCTATTCTTCTCGTAATTGTGTCAGGCTTGTAGTCCGAAAAATCTATATTGAAATTCTTCTTAAGTAGATTGAGTATTCCAAGTATGCCTGTCGTGCCATCATCATAGTTGCGGTTCGTATCCTCGGTCTGATTCTTGAAGCCTACCGGATCCTCCGCGAACTTAAGGAGCGTATCCTGCATTTTTTCCGGATCAAGTACTGCGTCAACACAATGGGTTTTGATCGCATTTTGAGGCATACCATCAAATTGCGCAGTTTCAGGTGTTTCTGCCAGAACAAGTCCTCCCACCCTGTTTATTTCCACGGCTCCTACACTTCCATCTGACCCCGTTCCTGAAAGAATTATTCCAATAGCATGCTCCTGCCATGACATAGCGAGAGACTTGAAAAAAGTATTAATCGGAAGCGAGAGAGACCCATACTTTGGTTTTCTATCAAGAGGGATAAGTGTATCACCGTCTATTATCAGTTCCTTGGCAGGAGGAAGCATGTAAATCGTATCAGGCTTGATAATCGTGGATTCATTGACAGCTATAGCAGGCATTCGGGTGAATCTTTCAATTATATCTACCATTATGCTCTTGAAGTCAGGAGATAGATGCTGAATTACTACAAAAAGTCATGCCAGTATCAACAGGCATTGATCTAAACAGTCTCTCAATAGCCTCCAAGCCGCCTGCAGAAGCTCCAATAACGACAACATGGGTGGGCTTCTTAAGATTGCTTCCCTTTATTTTCATTTCATTTTTATGCATAAGCATAGCTCCTTTGTCAGTATTGGATCCTGCATTAAAAAGTGCACAAATAATTTGAGAAAAAAATCACCCATCATACCAATTGAATCGCTTTTGGAACTTCGAATACATTCGATAAATATATCATTTTTTCGAAAAATTACCACTATATTTATTACATTTAATATTGATGCCTTTATTTGCTTTCGTCAATGTATTTTCGAGCTGGAAAAATCGAAAAGTGCCACACCTACACCCCATTTTTCTCAAATATCTAGATAAAGAACAAGGCGGTAGTTCCACAACGGGCTACCGCCTTAATTTATCTATAACAGTTCTCTAGTTTTAACCCAACAATGGGTGATTGTTACCGAATGTCTGGAAACCTTTGATTTAAGCCCTTCTGAGCCTATTTATTTATCTTTGTGTGACATCAATACTACCGTCTCAACATGAAGTTTTTAGGCTATTTCACATCTTTAATAAACGCTGTAACAATGCTGTGTTTATGCTGGTTTGACATCTATCCTGTCCTCTCAAGAAAAAATTATCGATTAGGCTATTTCTGTTTTTCGCCACTTTGACTTCCTATAATTCGCCTTTTAAGAATAATGCGAATCACGTTCCGCGGCTATACGAAGTTGCCCAAAGCGTAGCGCAGGACAATTTGGGAAAGGGCGGTACTCCGCCCGAACCGTATAGCAGCTGTTATATGAAGTTTCGTCCCCGCATTTTAAGAATTCTCTTTAATTCATCCATTCATTACCACAAAAAAGGTATTAAGCGATATTTTACCTTTTGGCAATATTCTTTGTAACCTTCTAATTCATTTTGTAAAGTTTTATCTTCATAAAATGTTCTCATAAATACAAGTAAGATCATTATACTGACCGGAATAAAACTATAAATTGAACCAAATGCAAAAGGTATAGGCAATGAACCTAAGAGCATGCCAAAATATCCCGGATGTCGTACAATACGATAAGGACCAGTATTAACCACTTTATGATCTTTATCTTTTTGAATACGGACAGTTCCCTCAAAAAAAGGATTATGCAACATTGGCCAAATCGAAAATAATAATGATAGGAAATAAAATCCTATTCCAATATAAGTAAAATAAAATGGTAAAGAAGATATTTCAAATCTTAAATCTAAGCCTGCGACTAAAGGAGTTATAATAATAGCAAAAAGAAAATATGTCAAAATTACAATTTTATCCCATTTCTTTGTACCTTCTTGCATTTTCCCTCTTTGATTTAATAATTCAGGAGTTTTTTTGATTAATAAAATACTGCTCCTGTCGGTTCATAGTCTTTTTCGCTTATAAACCTTGTTAACTGCTCATATAAAGGACCGATTTCACCATAAGACCCTTTGTGAAATCCTGTTGCTTTCCTGCCTGCAGGAATATATCTTAGTACAATATCATCTTTTCCTTCAATTTTCTTGGCAATGGGAAACCCAATTTCAACGAAAAGATTTTCCATGTCCATATTATAGTAGGCTATAAAAGCAGGACCAATCGGTTCTTCGCCTTTCTCAACAATATAATTTACAATTAAACCATATATTCTTCCTACAACATTTGGCATATTGCTGACAGATGTGGTTGTTTTAACTGATAATACCTGTTGCTCTTCGGTTTCAACAATTTGTAATAAGTAACTCATATTATCCTCCTCTATAAAATACAGCTTTATTATCCATTGATCATAAGAAAACAACCCTAGAGTATGGACCTCGTGCTCGATGCTTAATTCACCATCCTGCCAAATCAGATAGATCATTGTAGATTCATAGGTTCTGTCAGATACGATATGATTATTCTCCAACACTGTTATGTGAATGCTTTCATCTTCAACGGTGTAGGCAAAATTATTGTTCCGAAATTCTTCTTTCGTGTGAGTAGCGACCAACAGAACCCCATCAGGTTTCATATGCGCTGTCGCATTTTTTAGAGCAGCTGCCCTTTTCTTGAATAACAAGATATTGAAAATAATTTGCTTACTATACGGCTAATTTTAAAAGTCAAAAAGAAATCAATGAAACTACAGTTGTTATTTTTCTAGATAATAAAAGTTGCCCTTTATTTATAGCCCTGTTAACTGATAAAATACTAAATTAACACTTAATTGACTACAAGTAAAATTTACGAGAAAATATATAAAGAATGCTGAAAGAAAGGAGGATTTCTGTGAAACATCGCTCACTAATTCTGCTTGGATTATTAATGGGACAAAGTCAACACGGATATCAAATTAATGAATTCATCGAAAGAAACTTAAGTACAGTTACAGATATGAAAAAGCCCACTGCTTATGCTACTCTGGATAGACTAAATCAAAAGGGTTATATAGATATTCAGTTAGTGCAAGAAGGAAATAGGCCTACCCGAAAAGTGTACTCTATAAATGAAAGCGGCCGATCCTATTTTTATCAATTACTATTGGATAATCTATCCTCTGCAGAAAGTGTTAATTACCAAGGAGATATTGGGTTAATGTTTATTGATTTCCTTCCGATGGATCAAGTAATACCGACCTTGAAAAAAAGATTAAAGAAAAACAAAAAACTTATAGATTTATATAAGCAAACTCCTGCACATGGGATACGAACTGGTGTTAATCTTGCGGTCAAACATAAAATTATCATGTTAGAAGCAGAAATCGTCTTTCTTGAAAATACTATTCAAAATCTTGTTCATTCGGATTAAATATTATTTCCGAATGGATCAAAGGGACCAACAAAGGGTTCCTTTTTTATTTGAATCTCAATAAAAAAATCACCGTATTTTGATCATATAGTCACAATTGACTAATCAACAAAATACTATTATACTTTCCTTGGTCACACGTGACTATTTGTATATTTAAAATAAAGGAGTGACGTACATTGTTTCTTGCTATTAGAGAATTAAAGCATGGTAAATTACGCTTTCTGATGATTGGCGTTATAACTGTCCTGATTGCTTGGCTGGTATTCATACTATCTGGATTAGGTAACGGCCTTTCCACTCTTAGTGCAGCAACATTTAAAAATATGGATACCGATTATGTGACGTTTGAAGAGGGTTCAAGAGCCTCTATGAGCCGATCGTTATTGAGTGAATCATTGGCAGGCAAACTAGAAAGCCAACCCAATGTTTCAGCTGTATCAGCAATGGGTGCAACCATGGGAACAGTAATAAATAATTCAGGTTCGAACGAAAGTGAAAAAGTAGATATTGCCATACTAGGGATCAATCCTGGTAGTTTTCTGGAACCTAATGTAGAAGAGGGAAAGCGCCTTCATGCAAATCAGCCTTTGGAAGTTATCGCTAATGATACTTTAAAGAAAAAGGGATTTAAGATTGGTGATACGCTGAAAATAGAAGGATCATTAGAAAAGTTGAAAATTGTCGGGTTTGTTAAAAATGAAACATACAATCATTTGCCTGCTATTTTTACTACCTTGGATAAATGGCGCTCAATTCAATTTGCAGCACCTGGTTCTGATAAGGGTATTGAGAAACCTGTAAACGCAATTATGCTGCAAGGGGACAAGATTGACTCCGAGAAACTAAATCAATTATTCAAAAATACTGAAACAGTAACTAAAGCCACGGCCATACAGGGAATGCCCGGTTATAAAGAAGAGAATGGCACAATTATGATGATGCTCGCTTTCCTTTTGGCCATTTCGGCATTTGTACTGGGGGTATTCTTCTACGTACTTACCTTGCAAAAATCTAATCAATTTGGCATATTGAAGGCCATCGGCGCTAGCAATGGTTTCCTAGCAAAAGCTATTGTATCCCAAGTATTTCTATTATCATTTATTAGTATTGTAGCAGGAATCTTGTTAACCTATGGGACAGCCCTTATTCTTCCTGATGAAATGCCATTTTCACTTGATCTTAGATTAGTTGTCATTTATGCCCTTATATTACTTGTCATTTCTATTTTAAGTTCATTAGTCTCCGTTCGAAAAATTACAAAAATAGACCCACTTCAAGCGATTGGGAGGATGGAATAAATGTCAGGAATAAAATTTAAAAATGTCTCCAAACTGTATCAGCAAGGAGAAAATCAAGTTCTTGCCCTTGATGATATTTCCCTAACTGTAGAACAAGGTGAGTTTATTGCTGTCATTGGCCCATCAGGTTCGGGTAAAAGTACCTTTCTTGCAATTGCAGGCGCCTTACTCCAATCATCTGAAGGCGAGGTTATTCTTAACGGTAAGAGCCTTAACCAGTTAAACCCTAAGGAGTTAGCTCGATTGCGGCTGGAGGAAATAGGATTTATCCTACAAACCAGTAATCTTGTCCCATATTTAAATGTACTAGAACAATTACTTGTAGTAAAAAGAATGGCAGGGAAACTTGTAAAACAGGATAAGGAATATGCAAAGGAATTATTACAAAGTCTCGGTTTAACAGCAAAACTGGAAAAATTGCCTGAACAGTTATCTGGAGGAGAACGCCAGCGTACGGCAATTGCCCGCGCTTTTATAAACAACCCATCTATTATTCTGGCAGATGAGCCAACAGCAAGTCTGGATTCAAAAAGGGCTCATGAAGTGGTTCAACTCATAGCCATAGAAGCAAAAACAAGAAACAAGGCGGCAATTATGGTTACCCATGACGAACGAATGCTGGAATACTGCGATAAAGTGTACCGAATGGAAGATGGCAGACTTAAACATGATAAATCTTTCAATTGTGGAAACTTGAAAATAACCTCTACTAAAGGATAAACATTTGCTTAGAAAATTAAAGAGGAATAATCAATGATTATTGTAACAAACAAAATTAAAACGAAATTAGGTTTTGCTGCAAAGATGGCACCCATGTTCACAAAATCATAACCCTTACAAAAAACGGATGGGAGGTTTTAATTGCCCATACAGGATCAATTAACGCTAAACAGGAATCCCCAATCTTAGGAAGTGAAATTATTATCTCAGAGGTTGCTTCGACTTTAGCGCTAAATGCATAATTACTTACTAACTCCTACTATTAAATAGTAGGGGTTTTATTTGTGATATCCTTCCTCTTTTTATTTACATTCCTATTCATTTAAAATATTTTTTATTTGAATCAATTTCATAATTGAAAACCCTTGACCCGTAAGGGTCAAGGGACATGAAAAAAGGAGTATCTCCCCAAATCTCGAATAAGTTAAGCACGACCAAAACTTAAAAGAAGTGGGGGTGGACACCCTATGTCTATTATAAGGCAAGAAAGTCTTTTTGACATCCAGGATTTATATAAATTAGAACCTACCCATCGTTTTGATGCTATTTTTTCGACATTAAATATTAATCCTATTCTCATGGTTATTTCTAAAAAATCCTTATATGGGGATCCTACAGAGTTAAACTACGCTGCGATGCTTTATGCTTTGGTCGCCAGAATCATCGAACGTATCCAGACTATTAAAGATTTACGGAAACGATTGAAACATGACTTCATCTTTCGGCTAGAATGCGGATTTCTTTTCTCTGACCGGCTTCCTTCGGAAGCATCTTTTTCTCGATTGATACAAAAAATATCAGAATCGAAAGTACTAGAAACCGCCAAAGATCAACTAATTATTCAAGCTATTACAGAAGGGTTTATCCAGGATGATGCTGCTGCATTTGATGCTACTCATTTCGAATCCAGGGATAAGGCAAAGGCTCAAGAAAAAAAACCAAAACCTGAACCTAAGAAACGAGGACGAAAGTCTAAATCCGAAAAAGAAGCTTATGAAAAGCTAAAACAAGAAGAAGAGGCGCAAAAGAATGTATTTGAAAAGTCTATTGTTGCTCAATTAGATGTGACGTTCGAAGACCTTCGTTCTGAAATTCCAATTGATCCTGCCTGGGGAATCAAGAAAAATAGTGAAGGGAAGAACGTTTTTTTGTATGGATTTAAGGGCCATCTTGCGGTGGAAACCCAAAGTCAATACATACTTCAATCCATGATGTCTTCATGAAAAACTTACTCCCCCACGTGTAATCACGTCTGATGGTGAAATTATTGCAGGTGAGTACAAACGAGAAAATCTACCAGTGGAAGCTATTGTAGGTCTACCTGTTTCTTCAGGAATTATCGAGGGAAGGGCATGTGTTATCTTAAACATGGAAGATGCGGATCTAGAAGATGGAGATATATTAGTCACCTCCTTTACTGACCCTAGTTGGATACCCTTGTTTGTATCCTTAAAAGGCCTGATCACCAAAGTTGGCGGACTAATGACCCATGGTGCAGTGATCGCACGTGAATATGGCTTACCCACAGTTGTCGGTGTGGAAAATGCTACAAAACTGATAAAAGATGGGCAAAGAATTCGAGTAAATGGTACGGAAGGGTATATAGAAATTTTATAATCGGGAAAATGTGTTTTCATACGCACTTAAGCTTCTTGTTTTCAATATAAGGCATCACTTGCTCCATACTATTTGTAGCTAATTTACACCCCGCATTACATTCCTTTAAGAGATTAATTGTATCTTCATTCAAAGTTGTCATCCCTTCTAATTGTTTTAATATTAATATTAGGAGATGACATCTTTTTATTCAAAATTAAATCTTCCTATGTTCCTACTTTTGCGTTCTATTTTTCATCATCAAATAGTAATGAATTGGGATGAAGAAATCCCCCATTATCTGTTATTTCGTTCTGTTATCCGATTGAGGGTGCTATACTAAAATGAAAAAATATGATAGAGGTGATGTACAATGAAGCTTATCGTATTTGGTGCCACGGGCGGTGTTGGAAAATTATTTGTACAGCAGGCAGTTAAGAAAGGATATGAGGTAACTGCTTTTGTTCGCACGCCTGAAAAAATGGACATTCAAGGAGTTCACATTATTCACGGAGATGCATTTGATACTGCAAAAGTAGCAGAGGCAATTGTAGGTCATGATGTTGTTATTTCTTGCATCGGTTCTACAAAAGGTCTAAATAAAGATACATCTATTCAACGGATGGGTCGTAATATTGCAGATGGTATGGCAGTTGCTAATGTTAAACGTATTATTTATTGTGCATCAGCTGGGGTATTTGGTGAAATTCCGGGAATTGTGGGGAAGATAATGATGAAATTATTGGGAAAACCATTAAAAGATCATCGTGCGGCATTGGAGGCAATCATGTCAAAAGATATCATTTATACAATCGCACGTCCCATGGGTTTGAAAGATACAGCACTTGAACTAGATTACGCCGAAACATTTGAAGGGGTGCCTACTACATCCCGCTCTATTCCACGTGCAAGCGTTGCGCATTTTATGGTAAAAGCGGTAGAAGATAGGAAATACGAAAATACTTCTGTTGGCTTAGCGAGTGCTCGTTAAATTAAATTGCTTCATACGCTAAATCTGATAACTGTAAAGTAAGCCCGAAATAGAAAATAAGCGTACCAGTCACCGTTTTGACAGGAGTGGTCTTTTTTATCTTTCATTTATTCTGTGTAACATCAATCAAAATATGCCCAAGAAAAAAAATATATGCTCGGAACCCCTTGGTGCGTGGGAATACGTTCACCGATTTTCGAGGTTCATGGGAACATATCAACTGGTAGCGAGACGCTTCTCTTCGTAGGTTCTGTTGATTTATAATTGCCTTTTCATTGGCAATGTCATAATAAATTCGTTCAAGAGTGGTATAAGGGATATTTTCAAGCTTACTAGCACGGCTAATGGTTGTACCGTGGCATAGATTAAAGAGATACTGACGATATCGCTCTGTGTGGTGTTTCTTAGGTTTAATGGAATCAAATACTTGAGTAAATATTTCTTCACAGTTTAAAACGTAGTCGATGCTGCTTTAAACGGATAAACAAAGGCTTATTGAGGATCGGAAGATCCCGAATACTTTCTCTTTGATAGGTACTATGAACTTTGGAAAAAGTAAATCCGCAAAAAGGGCATCTATCGATGCCAGTCTTTTCAACTTCAACTTGAATCAAGTCATTTTTAATCTCCTGATTAATAATCCTTAAATCCGGCAAACCTAAAGGTATAGTGATTAATTGAGACACTCGTGAATCCTCCTTAAGAATGGTTGTTGGGTATTATCATTCTTGCCAGGTATTCGCGAGTGTTTTCATTTTAAATACACTTTTTCACAAAAAGTGGTGATGAATCAAATTATTTAACTTTATCTTCCGCTGGATCAACTGAATAACACTGCTCATTATTCCTTTTACACTCTAGCACTGGATTCTTTTTGTAACTTCACGTTTAGATTTTCCATCACTATAATGCTTATCTATCCACTCAACAGGCTTATTATAATACTTCATCTTACCACCACATTGCGGACATTTTTCAATATGTATTTTTTCTAAAGTAAGCCTTCTTCCATAACCACTAATTGCATAATTAAATAATAATGGATGTCTAGTTTGATTCTTTGTAATCCTCCTAAGGCTAAAAAATAAAATGAATAAAAACATTAGTATTGCCAATAATATCAAATAGATTGCAGTCTTAATATCTGATGTCACCTGCGATGATCCATTAAAGAGATTTACTGCAACTTTTACGATATTGCTAATAGGAAACACACCTAGTATTCCAATTACCAAACTAATCCAAGACCAACTCCACCGTAAAAGATAGTATTCTCTTGTCGTTCTATAAATTCCCCGTTTAGAAGAGTCTCCTTTGTTATTCCTCCCGGAATTTGAACCTCACTCCAGTCAAATGGCTTTCCCTTCACTTTTGGAAGTGTGGCTTGAGTTAAATGGAGGTTAATTCGGCGTTCCTCACGCTGCTGGATTTCGGCTTCAAATAGTTTTAATAAAAACTCCCCATTGGTTGTTGCTTCCACTTCATGAAAATGCTCTTTAATCCAGCTCAGCTTTAAACGTTTTGCATAGGATCGTATTCTCTCAGACATTATGCATCCACTCCTTTATGGAGCTGATCATAACGGTCGAGTCCTCGCGTAGCTTCGGGAAGGGCAGGAAGTGTCATTTTCGGTTTTATCTCATTCCGGATTCCACGGCCATTGATTAGCTGGT
>Ga0181465_100180_pt1 | contig 20987 bp, 14 predicted proteins | sample InSIn3gowninarea_FD_119076 | JGI IMG/M metagenome (GOLD analysis project Ga0181465, IMG submission 119076) | Clean room microbial communities from NASA Spacecraft Assembly Facility at Jet Propulsion Laboratory, Pasadena, California, USA -... ... | reverse complement strand
CGCTAAAAATCTTAATTATATAAAAGAAGCAAAAGAAATTACTGACAAAATAATATTTATACGTATAATGCTGTCCAACCTTATAAAATCCATCAAGAATAAGCAACAGGGCGACGGGAAGTAATAAAGTGAGAATGGTAACGAAAGTGATGTAGTGATGAAGGCGATAAAGTGATGTAGCGATTTCGTACTGTGTTTCCAGTTCAGACAAGGAGCCAATAGAAATGTATAGAAACTGTATAAGTTCTTTATTGCCTTTTCGGGCAAAACCTTCTGCAATGTTGGAAGGTATGGAAATGGCACTGCGCCGAATTTGGGAAGTTAACCCAAATTTTTCAGATTCGGGGAAATTTTCAGAAAGCCTGTATATCTCAGTTACCAATACCATCGCTTCCTGCCAAACTTGCAAATCTTTATGAGATCTTATTTTTTCATCCATGACAGGTACGTTTTAAAAAAATTTACTTCAATTGTATCACCATCACTTTTAACCCTCATCACATCCATCACTTCCATCACCTCCTTACACCGTGTCCATAAAACTTTTCTCAACCTTATTGAAGATTACGGTGCCAACGGCAAGGAGTACAAAAATAATCAACGAACTAATGGTAAGCATCACCGGTGAAAAGTCACCGGCACCAAGCCAGCCATACTTGAAACATTCAAAAATACCGGTAAGCGGATTATACATGGCCAGTTTTTTCCATATTCCGGAAAGTGCAGAAATGGGATAAATTACCGGGGTGGCGTACATCAACAGGCTTACCCCGAAACTCAAAAGCATCTGCAGGTCGCGGTACTTGGTGGTGAGGGAAGAAAATATCATTCCCATGCCCAGTGCAAAAGCTGCCATCAGCAGTATGAGCAACGGAGTGGCCAAAATCCAGATATTGGGTTCTATTTTTGCCTGGATGAGGTAATACACCCAAGCTGCCAAAAAGAGCGCAAACTGAACCCCGAATTTCATGAGGTTGGATATCACAATCGTCAGCGGCATGACCAATCTGGGAAAATATACTTTGCCAAAGATGGCCGCGTTTCCCGTAAAAACATTGGAAGTGCCCAGCAGACAGGATGAAAAATAATTCCAAAGCGTAATCCCGGCAAGATAAAAAAGTACCTGCGGAATTCCGTCGGTCGGTAATTTGGCAATTCCGCCGAAAACAACCAGGTAAACAATGGTGGTAAAAACAGGGTTGATGAAAAACCACAGCGGCCCGAGTATCGTCTGCTTAAACGATGAAACAAAGTCCCGCTTTACAAACATATACACGAGGTCTTTGTAACGCCAAACCTCCCCCAATTTCAAGTCGAACAGGGAATGCCTGGATTCAATGGTTTCAGTCCATTGTTGTTGCGGTTCAGTCATTTGTGTTATTTTCCGCAAATTTAAAATAATTAATCCAATAATTCACCCGGGGCTCTTCCAGCAGATATTTTAGCTAAGATTAATCCTGTTAAGAACAATGGCACATATAGCCTGGCTTCGTACAAAATGCCAGTGTAAAGACACATCACAATATACGGTGCTGAAAGTGAGTGAAACACCAGTATATTTCTGGTCTGTTCTTTTCCGTTTGATATTAAGAGCGTGAAAGCGAAAAAAGTAAACCAGAATACTAATCCGAGTATATTTTTTGGCTGGGTAAAGTTTTGCAGAAGCAAATTGCCGTCGTTGGTGCTGAAGATTCCGGCCATCAGCCGCATCACGACGTACACAGTGAGGAAAGTCCCTGCCAGGGCAGCTACCGGAATTATGGTTGCCTTCTTCAGTCCGGAACGTGAACAGAGCAGGGTGGCTGCCAGTGAAACGGAAAGTGCCGCCGATTCACGGTTCAGCGTGGAAACAGCAACGATTACTGCCAGCAAAATAAAATTTCCGGGGGATTTGTTATCCAAATATTTCAGGAAAACCCAGAAAAACAGGAGCAGAAAGAAGTAACTGCTCACATCATAAGGCACAATCACAAACTGCGAAAGCGCAATTACGAAAATGGACAGGGATGCCATCAGGACTTTCTCGGAGGCGGTTGCTGCAAACTGTTTCGATTCGGTAATCAGCACCATCATGACGGCAGTTAAGACCAGGAAAAAGGTGTTCAGCATATAAAAAGCCAAAAACATCTGCGGCTCCGAATCCGGATTCAGGAACTTCAGTTTAAAAACACTGTAATCCAGATTCAGGGTTCCAAGTAAGTCGTAAATGTAAAGCAGAGCATGCACGCTCAGGATTCTGTACTGATAAATTCCTCCTGAAAACTGCTCCTGAAATGCAGAGTAATTTAATATTGAGGATGAATAAATATTCCCAAATGCAAAATAGACAAGCGTGTTCAGCAGGAATGCCAACACGGTTAAAAATAACATGTTTGTAATTTTGCGGAATTTCATCAAGTGTTGTTTGTTTGCGGCTATTTCACAGTGCGTCTTCCAATGCTCCTGTAAAAGAAACCGTTGCTTTCGGGAAGCTCCAGTGGGAACATATTGCGACCGTCAAAGATTGCTCTGTTGTTCATTCGTTCGGCCATCATTTTAAAGTTCGGGTTTTTAAACTCCGGCCATTCTGTCGCGATAAAAAGGCAGTCTGCCCCGTCAAGCGCGCTGTACATATCTTTGGCGTAGGAAATTTTATCACCTAAGATTTTGCGGACATTTTGTTCTGCAATCGTATCATAAGCAACAATGTCGGCCCCTTTTTCCAACAAAATTTTGATATTGTCTAAAGACGAAGCTTCGCGGATGTCGTCGGTATTGGCTTTGAAAGCCAGACCCCACACTGCAATCTTTTTTCCGGTAAGGATTCCGTCGAAATATTTCTCGATTTCGGAAATCAGGATCACTTTTTGCTGTTGGTTGACGCTTTCCGTTGCTTCCAGAATTTTAAAATTAAAATCTTCCTGTTTTCCGGATTTAATTAAGGCTTTCACATCTTTTGGGAAGCAGCTTCCGCCGTAACCAATTCCCGGAAAAAGAAAACGGTGCCCTATTCTGTCGTCACTTCCCATTCCAAGGCGGACTTTGTCCACATCTGCGCCTACTTTTTCACAATAATTTGCGATTTCGTTCATGAAAGTGATTTTCACGGCAAGGAAAGAGTTGGCAGCATACTTGGTAAGTTCAGAAGACTTTTCATCCATAAAGATAATTGGAACGCCGGTGTTTGTAAAAGGCTGATAAATATCTGCCATGATATCGCGGGCTTTTTGGGAACTTGCTCCCACCACCACACGTGCCGGATTCATAGAGTCTTCCACGGCAAAACCTTCCCGAAGAAATTCAGGATTGGAAACCACATCGAAAGGGATATCGGTTTTTACAGCGATGGTTTCACGCACTTTATCGGCGGTTCCCACCGGTACTGTTGATTTGTTTACGATAACCTTATACTCCGTCATCATTGCGCCGATATCGCCGGCTACCTTCAAAACATAGGAAAGATCTGCGGAGCCGTCTTCCCCGGGCGGCGTTGGCAACGCCAGATAAATCACTTCACTTTTATCGAGCGCTTCCTTTAGATCTGTGGTAAAAAAAAGCCGGTTGGCCTGGATGTTTCTAAGGAACATTTCCTCCAGGTTGGGCTCATAAATCGGGACTATGCCCTGCTTCATGCCTTCCACTTTTTTTTCGTCTATATCTACACAGTAAACAGAGTTCCCCATTTCTGCAAGCGTAGTTCCGGTAACCAGACCTACATATCCGGTGCCAACAATGGTGATATTCATTTGCGGTTATATTTATGCAAAAGTAACGAAAAAGAATGATGTTTCTGAAGCATGGTTTGTAAGCTCAGATAAAAAAGGCCCGCAGGCGTGAACGCCTGCGGACCCAAAGTTATGGAAATGATATAACTTATTTAACCATCAGTTTCACTGAGGTGGTTTTCCCGTTACTGTCGGTAACGGTCAGGATATAGATGCCGCGTCCGAACGCTGACAGGTCGATATCCAGTTGTCTTCCGGAAGATTTTTTCGTCATGATATTTTTTCCGCTCATGTCGAAAACTTTAGCATCGAGCTTTCCGGCATTTTGTGCAGCCATAATCGCCCAAGCGCGGATGTTTGCCGCATAAAAAATAATTTGCTATATTTGCATCGGATTTACGGGAAACAGATGAAAAGGCTTCGAAAGAAAGCCTTTTTTCGTACCGATAACTCAAATTAATTAATGGAATTTAGAAATAAAATAGAGCAGTTGCTGAATGGTTTCCTTGCGCAGAGAGAAGATCTGTTTCTTATCGACCTTAAGATTTCTGCGGCTGATGATATTACTGTAATCCTTGACGGAGACGACGGTGTCAGTCTTCAGGATTGCCTGGATGCCAGCCGTGCGATCGAATTCAATATGGATCGTGAGGAGCATGATTTCAGCCTTCAGGTAATGTCGGCAGGTTTGAGCGAGCCGCTTTCTATACCACGGCAGTACGCGAAAAATATCGGCAGGGATTTAAAGTTATTGCTGAATGATTCTTCTGAAATCGAAGGTGAGCTGGGTAAGGCTGATGACGAAAAGGTAACTCTGATCCTCCGCTACAGAAAACCGAAAGAGGTGGGGAAAGGAAAAATGGATGTGGTAGAAGAGAAAGAAATACCATATTCCGATATCAAAAAGGCAACGGTAGTAATTAAATTTTAACAGGTTCAGGATTTAAACCTGAAACACGGAACTTTGAACTTTAAACTAAATTAATAATGAATAACATAGCTTTAATTGAAGCGTTTGGTGATTTTAAAGACGAAAAAAGCATCAGCAAGATCGACCTGATGGCGATTATCGAAGATGCCCTGAAAACACTTTTGAGAAAAAGATTCGACTCTGATGACCATTTTGATGTGATCGTGAACCCGGATAAAGGTGACTTCCAGATTTTCCTTAACAAAACCATTGTGGAGGATGAAATGTCAGAAGATGATGATCTTGAAATCGAAATTTCAGAAGCAAAGAAAATCGACCCGAGCTTCGAGGTGGGTGAAGAATATACTGTAGAAATCCCGATCGCACAGCTGGGAAGAAGAAATATCCTCACGCTGAAGCAGATTTTGGCTACAAAACTTCAGGAACATAACAATGCGGTGCTTTATGAGGAGTTCCACGACAGGATCGGCGAAATTGTTGTGGGTGAAGTGCACCACATCCGCCACAAACACGTAATTTTGTTGGATGATGAAGGCAATGAATTCATTCTGCCAAAAGAAAACCAAATTCCGTCCGACTTTTTCAAGAAAGGGGAAAATGTGCGTGCCATCGTAGAAAGCGTTGATTTTAAAGGAACAAAACCTCAGATCATCGTTTCCAGAACCGCACCGAAATTCCTTGAAAAACTTCTGGAGCTGGAAATTCCTGAAATCCAGGACGGCACGATTATTCTGAAGAAAGTGGTAAGAATCCCGGGGGAGAAAGCAAAAATCGCTGTGGATGCTTATGATGACAGAATAGATCCGGTGGGGGCCTGCGTGGGCGTGAAGGGTTCCAGAATCCATGGTGTAGTGCGCGAACTTAAAAACGAAAACATCGACGTGATCCAGTGGTCCAAGAATCCGGAAATCATGGTGAAAAGGGCGTTAGGAAACGTGACCGTCAATAAAATTGAAATCAATCCGGAAGAATCTTACGCGCTTGTTTACACGCCGGTAGAGGAGATTTCAAAAGTTATTGGGAAACAGGGCCAGAATATCAGGCTGGCATCGTGGTTAAGCGATTATGAAATTGATGTGTACAGGGAAACTTCTGAAGATGATGACGTAGAACTGGATGAATTCTCGGATGATATCGAACAGTGGATTTTGGATGAATTCAAGAAAGTAGGCCTTAACACAGCAAAATCTGTATTGGATAAAGATACCGAGAGCCTTCTGAATATGACCGACCTTGAAGAAGAAACCATCGAGGAAATCAAGCAAATCCTTAAAGAAGAGTTTGAAGATTAAGCATTTCTTTAACAAGATACGCCTTAAAGCAAAACCAACTCTTCACAAAACTAAAAAAATAAAAAGTACATTTTATAAATGCCAAAAATTAGATTAAATAAAGCGGTAAAGGAATTCAATATTTCGATGTCCAGACTTGTGGAATTTCTGCAGGCCAAAGGCTTCGAGGTAGATGCAAACCCCAACGCTCAATTAGAAGAAGCGGCATACTCTGCACTGAAAGTTGAATTCGCTAAGGACAGCGAACAAAGAAAAGCTTCGCACGAGGTGGTGATCTCTAAGGTTCCGGAAGAAAAACTGGAGCTGGAAACGGAAGAGAAAAAACCTGAAGTGATCAAGGCAAAAGCAACGCTGAGACCGGAAACCAAAATCCTGGGTAAGATCGACCTTAACCCTAAGAAAGAAACTCCGGCTGAAAAAACTGCGCCCGAACCTGAAATTCAGGAAAAGCCTAAAGCAGAGGAAAAGAAAGAAACAAAACAGGAGTTCAACATTCTTGGTAAAATTGATCTTTCACAAATTGAATCTTCTTCTAAACCAAAACCAAAATCTCAGCCTGTAAAAGAAGAGCCAAAAGCTGAAGTTGCAAAGGAGGAGCCAAAAGCTGAGGCGCCACAACCCGTAGTGCAGGAGGAAAAACCGGCGGTGCAGGAACCTGAGAAAATTGAAACCCAGTATCAAAAACTTGACGGCCCTAAAATCCTGAAGGAGAAGGTAGACCTTTCCCAGTTCCAGACCAAGCCAAAAGAGGGCGGCGCAAGCTCTCAGAAAAGGAAAAGAAAGCGTATAGAAAAACCGGGAACTGCGCAGACGGGCAACAGCCAGGGCGGAAATCAGCAGGGCAACCGTCCGCAGGGCCAGGGCGGAAACCGTCCGAACCAGGGTGGTAACAACCAGAACCGTGGCGGGAACAATAATAACCGTAACAAACCGGGCGGCAGAAGAGGTGAACGCGTGATGCCGGTTGAGCTGACGGACGAGCAGGTTAAAAACCAGATTAAGGAAACCCTGGAAAAACTTACCAGCAAAAGAGGTAAATCCAGCAGTTCCAAATACAGAAAGGAAAAACGTACCTTCCGCCGTGAGCAGGACGAGCTGCAGCAGGAGCTTGATGCACAGGACAAAACACTCAGAGTTACGGAGTACATTACAGTTGGCGAACTGGCAGCGCTGATGGATGTTAGTCCAACAGAGGTGATCTCTACCTGTTTCTCACTGGGTGTGATGGTGACGATGAACCAGCGTCTTGAAGCCGATATCCTGCAGCTTGTAGCGGATGAATTCGGTTATGATATCCAGTTCTCTGATGCGGATCTGGAAGAATCTGCTGAGGAAGAAGCAGAAGATTCAGCAGAAGATTTATTGCCGAGAGCGCCGATTGTTACGGTAATGGGACACGTAGACCACGGTAAGACATCATTGCTCGACTATATCAGAAAAACCAACGTCATCGCCGGAGAATCCGGAGGTATCACCCAGCACATCGGTGCATACAACGTAAAATTGGAAAACGGACAGAGGATTACTTTCCTCGATACGCCGGGTCACGAAGCCTTTACGGCGATGAGAGCCCGTGGTGCCCAGGTTACCGATATTGTAATTATTGTTATTGCTGCAGATGACGATGTGATGCCGCAAACCAAGGAAGCGATCTCCCACGCGCAGGCGGCAGGTGTACCGATGATTATTGCTCTGAATAAAGTGGATAAGCCTAATGCCAATCCGGATAAGATCCGTGAGCAGCTTTCTGCCATGAACATTCTGGTTGAAGAATGGGGCGGAAACGTTCAGGCGCAGGAAATTTCAGCAAAATTCGGTAATAACGTAGATTTGCTTTTGGAGAAAGTGCTCCTTCAGGCCGAACTTCTTGAACTGAAAGCCAATCCTAATAAAAATGCGCAGGGTGTGGTTATCGAAGCATCTTTGGATAAAGGAAGAGGCTACATTTCCACCATCCTGGTAGAATCCGGAACTCTGAAAGTAGGGGATTATGTTCTTGCCGGCAAAAACCACGGTAAGATCAAAGCTATGCTTGATGAAAGAGGAAAAGCCATGGAAGCAGCGGGGCCTTCAATCCCGGTGACCATTTTAGGTTTGGACGGCGCGCCAACAGCCGGAGACAAATTCCGGGTGTATGCTGATGAAAGAGAGGCCAAAACCATTGCCAACAAGAGAGAGCAGCTGCAACGCGAGCAGTCGATCAGAACCAAGAAACACCTTACGCTTGATGAGATCGGAAGACGTATTGCCCTGGGTGAGTTCAAGGAACTTAATATCATCCTTAAAGGTGACGTGGACGGTTCCGTGGAAGCCCTTTCAGATCAGCTGCAAAGACTGTCTACCGAGGAGATCCAGGTGAATATCCTTCACAAAGGTGTGGGTCAGATCACAGAATCTGATATTCTTCTTGCAACCGCTTCTGATGCGATTGTGATTGGATTTAATGTAAGAGCCGGTGCCAATGCCAAAGATCTTGCAGATAAAGAAGAGATTGAAATCAGAACTTATTCAATCATCTACGACGCCATCGATGAAGTAAAAGAGGCGATGGAAGGTATGCTTTCCCCTGAAATTAAGGAGCAGGTGATCGGTAATGTCGAAATCAGGGAAGTCTTCAAGATTTCAAAGGTTGGAAGTATTGCCGGGTGTATGGTTCTTTCAGGAAAGGTAACACGAAATTCCAAAATCAGGCTTCTGCGTGACGGTATCGTGAAATTCGACGGTGAACTTGAAAGTTTGAAACGTTTCAAGGACGACGTGAAAGAAGTAACCAAGGGCTACGAATGTGGTTTGAACATTAAAGGCTATAACGACATTGAAGTGGGCGACATCCTCGAGGTGTATGAAGAAGTAGCTGTGAAGAAAAAACTGAAGTAAAGACTCAGTATATGAGATAAAGCGTCTGAATTTCAGGCGCTTCTTTATTTATGTTAATTCTAAATAATAAAAATCTGCATGTAAAATGGAAATGCATTTCCTTTATGCTTCATTATAAAAATGAGAAAAAAAATACGTTTTTTTTAAACTTAACATAATGTTTAGGGAATTTTATAGTTTGCCATACAAATCAAACAGTTTTAATTTGTTGGTGTTAATTTTTTTTAACATATTTGCAGAAATAATATTAAATTTTGTTAATATGAATGTAAAATTAAGAGTGGCAACAATGGGTGCTCTGTTCTTTATGGCTGGGAACGCCGTATTTGCGCAGACAAGAGCGCAAGATACGGCTAAAACTAGAGACATTGACGAGGTAGTTATCGTAGGATTTGGGCAGAAAAAAACTGTTCAGGAAGTAACCGGTGCTGTAAGTACTATGAAATCTGAAAAAATCAAGGATATTCCGGTGGCTTCAGTGGATAAAATGTTACAGGGACGAGTAACTGGTGTCCAGGTGGGAAGTTCATCAGGTCAGCCGGGTGGTATGGCGAGCGTACGTGTTCGAGGTGTTTCATCAATCAATGGTATAGTTTCTCCTATTTATGTTGTTGATGGGGTAAGAGTTGCTTCTGGCGACCTGACTACAGGAAACACTACCGCAAACATCCTTGCAAATATGAATCCTGATGATATTGAAAATGTAACGGTACTAAAAGATGCGGTTTCTACAGCTGTTTATGGTGCTGATGCAGGATCTGGTGTAATTATTATTACCACTAAATCAGGAAAAAGAGGAAAGCCTAGATTCAATCTTTCCATGAATGCGGGTATGAACGACCGTGCAGTAGAAGGACATAAAGGAATGACAATGGCGCAGTGGAGAGAATATCTAGCACATGCTGTTATGAACACCTATAATGCAACACCTTCTTGGGGTCAGACTTTCAATAACATTGGAGAGGTTTATACATTCCTTGAGCAAGGAGGTGAAGGTCCAGGTTTGCAAAATATTTTCACAACTGATGTAGATACGGATTGGAGAAAGGCAACCCAAAAGACTGGATATCAGCAAAATATTGATTTAAATGTTTCAGGTGGTAGTGATAAAATAACCTACTATTCATCTGCGAACTATTTTACACAAGAAAGTATTGTTAGAAATTCCAGTTTTGACAGATTGGCTTTTACAACAAAAGTTGGCTATCAGGCTACTGATAAACTGAAAATTAATACTGATTTTCAAATTTCTCATTCTAAATTAAGAACTTTGAGTCAAGGTGGGGCATTTGCGAATCCGATTCTTGCGCAATATTTCAATAGACCGTCAGACCCAATTTACAATGAAGATGGTTCTTGGTATTGGGCACCATCCAATTCAAGATTATCTAATGGATTGTATAATATTCCTTATTTGCAAAGAAATAATTATGCGAAAGGAGGTACTTTAAGAGCTTTTGCAAATCTTGGTATTGAATATAAGTTATTTAGAGACTTAACTTACAAATTTGTTTTTTCTCCTGAATATATTAATATTGAAGAAGATACTTACTGGAATCCTCTTCATGGAGATGGTTATACTTATGGTGGTTATCAAAGAACATCCAATAACAGATATTTTAATTTCAATGTTCAAAATATTCTAGACTGGAACCGTAGATTTGATCTGCATAATGTAGGTGCAACCTTAATCCAGGAAGCATGGAAGTCTGATAATAAATTTCTTGCAGCTACAGGTATTACTGTGGGTACGCCAACCCTTCAGACTTTGCAAAATTTCGTAGTTCCTTATGGTTATGATGGAACTAAAGGTGTGTCTTCTAGATATGGATATGCTGTTACTGGCCACTATGATTATGACAGACTTTTCATTTTAGACGGCTCATTTAGAAGGGATGTGCTTTCACAGTTTGTTCCTGAAAAGAAAGCTGGAAATTTTTGGTCGTTAGGAGTTGGAGTTGATTTAGCAAGGCTAAATTATATTAAAGAAATGGATGCAATTTCAATGATGAAATTCAGAGCATCTTATGGTAAGTTAGGAAACCAGGTTAGTGCTAACCCTTATGCCCTGTATACTTATACAAGCAATTATAACGATTTTGCAGCTGGTGGATATTCTGGTCTTTACAATCCTAATCTTTCTTGGGAAACAGTTAGACCGTTTAACGTTGGTCTGGATTTAGGGTTTTGGAATAATAGATTAACACTAACAGCGGAATACTTCAACAAAAAGACTGAGGATTTGATCTATAATCTTCCTTTATCCGGATCACAAGGTTTGACATCTTATGTTGATAATATTGGAAATTTAGTAAATAAAGGTATGGAATTCTCTTTAAATGCTGAAATTTTCAAAGGAGACAGAGACCAATTTAATTGGAATCTTGGATTTAATTTGTCTACATTAGACAATGAAATCACTGAGTTATATGGTGGTGATGTAAATACAACAACTACTACATTAAGAGTAGGAGAAGGAGTTAGAACCTGGTACCTCAAAAAGTGGGCTGGAGTAGACCCTGCAAATGGAGATCCGCTTTGGTACTTAAATGGTATTGATGGTGAAACCACAAACAATTACGCTTTAGCAAAACAAGCAGTTCAAGGTTCTATGTTGAGTAATGTTTACGGTGGAGCTAATACTGCTCTTTCCTATAAAGGATTTGGTCTTGATTTGCAGTTTACCTATGGATTTGGAGGTAAAATTCTTGATGATTGGGCACAATATATGTGGTCTGATGGATATTATACAGATTCTTATCCAGGTTATAGTGATATCATGGGTAACTTCTGGACTCCTGAAAATCCTAATGCAGCTAATCCAAAGCCAATGTATTATTATGGAAATAAAAATTCATATAGAGTGTCTAGTAGAGTTTTGTATGATTCAGATTTCATAAGATTAAGTAATGCTAAGTTTTCATATTCTTTTGATAGACAATTGCTTACAGGTACTGGATTAACTGGGGCACAGATTTATGTAATGGCTAATAACGCTTGGACTCATGTTTTTGACGAAAGGTTGAAATTTGACCCTGAAATTAACTTAGCTGGGTCTTCAAATTTAGGTCTTCCGATACTTAAATCATTTTTATTAGGTGTTAATTTAAATTTTTAAAATATAAAAAATGAAAAACATATTTAAAATAGGATTTGTAACTCTTGGAATGCTATCTGCAGCATCTTGTAGCAGTGACTTTGTTGACAGAGAGTTTCAACAATCCGTTATTCAATCAGATTTAACCTCTCTTCAGGAAGTACAATCCTTTGTAAGGGGTGCTTATGTTTCTATGAGATCATCAACATATTATGGACGCGATTTCCTCGCTTATGGGGAGATACGTTCAGATGAGATGTCCAGTAATGGAGCCAGTGGGTATTATAATACTGTAAGACAGTACACTATGCTTTCAAGTGATGCATATGCAAGGGATACATACAATCAAATGTACACAATGATTGGAAAAACCAACATTGTAATTAATACAGATCTAAATAAATTGAGTGGAACCCCTCAAGATATTCAAAAAGCTGAATATTATCAGGGTCAAGCTTATGCACTGCGTGCTCAAGGTTTCTTTGATTTATTAAGACTTTATGGACAAAAATATACTGGAGGAACACTAGGTATCGTTACCCCATTAAAATATGATCCTAAGGCACTTCAAGCAAGAAGTACAATTGCGGAAACCGAAGCACAGATTGAATCAGACTTCAATAAAGCGCTATCAATAATGACTACTAGATCTGCGTATGATACTCCATCAAACAAAACCGAACTTTCAATTAATGCCTTGAAGGTTTTAATGTCCAGATTTTATTTATATAAGGGTGATTATGCAAAAGTGCGTACATTGATAGATCAGGTTTACGGCAAATATACAGTTGTTGCAAGAGATCTTTATCAACCCTCTTTTGATTTTACATTGAGAGGTGCAGCGCCAAATGCTATTTTTGAATTAGAAGTTGGCACGGATTCTTCACTTTCTACCAGTTCTTACAACCAAATGTTAAGTGCAAACGGTTATTATAATATCGTTGTTTCTCCTGCAACTACAGCATTGTATGCTTCGAATGACATCCGTCGTAATCTGATTTCACAAGTGGCTTTTCAAGGAAGACCTACTTACCACTATTTATCTTACAGTACAAGAGGTAAATATCTTAACAGAACCGGTGCAGATAATATCAAGATGATAAGATATGAAGAAGTTCTTTTAAATGGTGCTGAAGCTGAACTTAATGGTGGAGATCCTGCTAAAGCTCTTAAATATTACAAAGAGATTTTAGCCAATCGATTAGGTACGCTTACATTAGTACGCCCAGCAGGTACTTCTACCGCAAACCTTGATGCGATAATTGCACAAGCAGTGCTAAATGGTGCATCAAAAAGTGCGGCAACCACTTATTTTACTTCAATCTGGGATAGTCTAGACGCTATTAATAATCCTTCAGCTCAAATTTCTGTGACCGATCAAATCAATCTATATACTACAGTAACTCTTGACATGATTAAAGTGGAAAGAAGAAAAGAGTTATTAGGTGAAGGTTTCAGACAATGGGATTTATTAAGATGGGGAAATACTTCATTTAAGCCTGCAAATGTAAATATCAATATGTTAGCATTCCCAATTCCAAGATCTGAAACGGATATAGCTGGAACACCAGTTGTTGCAAACCCTGGTTATGACAACTAATCTTCAAATTTAGCACGTATTAAAATAAAATGGCTCTCAAATTTGAGAGCCATTTTTATTTTAAGCATTTAAGAAAGTAATGAATTTTTTAACATCATCTTCCTTGGTGAAATTTATTTTGTTTTTCTTTACAAAATCTTTAGTTCTACTTACATCGACAGACGGTATATTGTTTTGAAGCCAGCTTTTTAATTCCTTTTGGCTTTTTGGAAGTTTGAAATAATTACCTTTAAATAATACTATAAACAGATCTCTCTTTTTTTCAAATTTTGGATTCTGCTGTTTAAGGTAAGAGTTTGTTGTATTGTTATTATATTCCACAATATGAATCTGCTCTTTTTTGTAAAGCCCGAATTTATCTTCGATTTCTTTTACCACTTCAACAAGGTAGCCATTTGTTGAGGTCCCATCTAGAATATAATTTCTCAAAACGTAAACCTTATTCAAACCGGTGAAAATGATGCGCATGTCACCTGATTTTATCACATAATTAAGATTATTGCCATTCTGAAATTCCATTTCATCTTCATAGGCGTTGTAACGCACGTTGGGTACATGTTTATTGTAGCCATCGACTGTGATAGGAAGAAAGCGTTCATTAAAATATGGCGATCCATCAATTCCCTGATAAGATTTAAAGTGGGTATTGTTCACATCAAAGACACTGCCCCTTGAGTTATTGAAAGCTTCTAGGTCTGTTTTAACTTGTGTATAAAACACAGTTGGCATTAGTAATAAAATTATTATTTTTTTCATTATTTAAAATTTTTTTAACAAAGATACCCAAATATTAATAATATAAGCTATTAATAATAATTGGAAGTTTTTTATTAAAATTTAAATCAAAGACTGCAGCGTTCTTAACAACTTTAGATAATGAACTCAGCATGGAATTCATGGGTGAAGGTCACCGCACCAGAGATATCACCCGTTTGCTAAAGCCATTCCCTGCACACGGAGGAGCTCCTGCGAAAGCACTGAACGATGTGGGATATATTTGGCCAATCCCGGCGGCAGAGCTTTCATTAAACCCCGCTATGACTGATAACTAGTTCGTTTTCAAAGTAAATTTTTCAAAAGACCACCTTCGGGTGGTTTTTATCTTTCCAAACCGTCAAATAAACCTTTAGGCACTCATCTATAATCCTCGCCACCCGGCGGGGTTTTTTATTTAACCATAATTGCTAAATTTGTAGCTCACACTTTTTACATGAGATACATTTTTCTGCTGCTTTTTGCCTGTTTTGGGCTGAAGGCGCAAGTGATCAATAAAACCGATTCCAACCAGGTGAAGATGGAAGATACCCTGGTGGTGGACAACGGTAAAAAAGATTCACTCAAAATATTTAAGCCAACCATTTCAGATTACCGGTTCCGGACGCAGTACGGTGAGCAGAAGGTTTTTGATACCACGTTCACCGTTCAGAAATCTTACATCTATACACAGTACAACAACCGTGATAATTTTGGTAAGGTGCAGTTTGCCAACATCGGTTCGGGTTTCCAGAATTTGGTTTATTACAATAATCCGGAGCGTAATCTTTCCCTACTTCCCGAGAGAAAATCGCACTTTATTCTCGGTATTGGCGATATAAAATACTATGATGTAAAAACGCCCACAACATCGTTCATTTATCACACGGCGATGCGTAACGGTGCCGCGCTGCAGACGACTTACACTCAAAATTTTGGGAAAAACCTCAATATTGCAGCCGAATATATGGGGCTTCGTTCACAGGGGTTCTATAATAACAGTTTGGCGGCCAACAACAGCGTGGTATTTTCCACACATTTTAATTCCGAAAATAAAAAGTATGAAGCGTTTGCGCACTTCATCCACCAAAATGTCAACAATGAGGAATATGGAGGAATTTCAGATTTAGACATCTTCCTTAGTGGCGATTCGAGGTTTAAAAGCCGCGAAAATCTTGAGGTAAACCTCAACAGTTCAGATTCGCGGTATTCTTACAGGCGGTACTACTACAGCCACAGTTTCGCCCCGTTCAATCCGGAGCGATATCCTTTCAAAATTTCTCACACTGTTTTTCATCAGGGTAATAAATATTACTTCAATCTGGGAAGCGCCGATTCAGCTTTCTTTGGCGATCTCATTCCCAACCGCAGCCTCAGCAGCAAGAAGTTTTCGGAAAATTTAAGCAATACCGCAAGCCTTGTCTTTGATAATGAAAAATTTAAACTCGATGTAGGGTTCAGGCATCAGCGCATCACTTTAGGAGCAAATAATACCATACTAAGTCCCGAATCGGTGGTAGAGACCGAACTGAAAGAAAACCGTCTCGGGGCTGTCGGAAATTTGAAAATCAGTCTTTGGGATAAGCTGGCCTTAAATTCTTCTTTGGAATATTCAAACGGAAAACAGTTTGGCAATTATCTGCGTTCCGCGAATCAGTTGAAATTTGAGCCAATTCCGGATTATTTCGTTGATGCGAAAGTGAATTTTCAAAGTGTGGCGCCAAGTTTCAATTATCTGCTGAATGTTTCGCCCATTACAGGCTACAGCTACAATTTCACGGATTTTAAAAATGAAAACATTCTTGAAGTCGGTGGCACTGTTGGTTTAAAATGGTTTGATGCTCAGGTTTTTGCCAATTATTTCAGGATTGATAACTACGCCTATTTTACTTCTGCCGGTCAACCGCAGCAGAGCGGCTCGTCGCTCAATATCTCGCAAATTGGCGGTGATGCCACATTCAGTTACAGCAAATTTCACCTCAACACCCGGTTGCTCTTTCAGAGTAATCTGAGCAATAAAGAACTTCTGCCGGCGCCAAATTTTGTGGGAAGAGCAAATATTTATTGGCAGAGCAAAGCTTTCAAGGATGCTGCCGAGATCATGACGGGACTTAAGGTTCACTATTTTACCAAGTTTGCGTCACAGGATTTTTCTCCGGTGATCAATGAGTTTGTTCTGCCGGACTCAAAAGCATACTCCATTGGGGGGCAGCCGGTTTTGGATGCGTATTTTAATATGAAGGTGAAAACGATGCAGTTCTATGTCGAGGCGCAGAACTTTACTACAACTTTTAGTCAGAACAGGACTTACACTGCACCATATTATCCGTTTTATGATTTCAGGTTAAATATCGGCATTGTCTGGAACCTTTTTCATTAACATTAAATCTTTGATTTTCAGTATTCTGGAAAAAACATCCTGGAGCACAACAAAAAAATTAATGTGACGATGTGGTTTAAGACCTTTAATTTAAATTCAAAAAATTAAAATCGAATTTGAAGCATTTAAAAAACATACCCTTTCAGGAAATTGAAAGCATTCCCCAGTTGATCAAAGATTTTCTGAACGGTAAACTTTTGGATTTTAAGGAAGATTTATTCAGCCTCGAAAATGCCAGACAAAAAATTTCAGGCAAGAAATCCGAGTTCACTGCCCGTCAGCGCAACATTCTGTTTGAAGTTCTAAGTGACCAGCTTTCCACGGTTGAACTTTCAGAGCAGCAGGAAGCCAACCTCAGAGCTCTGCAGAATGACAATACCTTCACGGTGGTGACTGGGCATCAGCTGAACCTGTTTACGGGACCGGCTTTTTTCATTTATAAGATTTTGCAAACCATAAAAACCGCGGAGTATTTAACTGAAAACTTTCCTGAAAACGCAGTTGTGCCGGTATTTTGGATGGCCACGGAGGATCATGATTTTGAGGAAATCGACCATTTTAAAACAGAAAACAATTATTACGAAATCAAAGGGAAATCCGGAGGTGCAGTTGGAAGAATTCAGATTGAAGACCAGTATTTCATTCGTGAATTTGAAGAAGAATTCAAAGATTCAGTCTACGGGACAGAACTCATCCGTTGGATCAGGGAGGCTTACACGCCCGGCAATACGCTTGCGCAGGCCACCACAATTTTGGTGCACCGGCTGTTTTCACAGTACGGTTTGCTGATCATTGACGGGGATGACCCCAGGCTTAAAAATGAAATGAAAGAGATCTTCCAGGCGGAACTCATCCGTCAAAAACTTTTTCAGTCCTCCCAGGATAAAGTGAATTTCCTCACTGAGCATTACGGTAAAGTTCAGATCAATCCCCGCGAAATCAACCTTTTTTATCTCTCCGAAACCCGCGACCGGATTGAATATGCCAACGGAAAATATAATGTTGTTGATAAGGGAATTTCTTTTACGGAAGGCGAGATTTTGCACGAGCTCGAAACTTATCCGGAGAGATTCAGTCCTAATGCTTTGATGCGCCCGGTTTATCAGGAAAAAGTGCTTCCAAATCTTGTTTACATCGGTGGTAATGCCGAAATCATGTACTGGATGGAAATCAAGGATTATTTCCGGGAAATCGACCTGCAGTTCCCGATTATTATCCCAAGAAATTCAATGCTGTTCCTGAAAGAAAAGACCCTTAAAAAAGCTGAAAAACTCAACCTTAAAACTGAAGATTTCTTCAGAAATTTCACTCAGGTCATTAACCAAATTATTCTTAAAAATTCACGGTTAACTTCACTTCTTGATGCAAAAGAAGATGTTGTAAAATCTGTTTTCTCAGAAATTAAAGAACAGGCTACGGAAACTGATGTTACTTTCAAAAATCTTGTTGCAGCGGAAGAAAAACGTCAGCTTAAGTCTTATGAAAGGATGAGAAAGCGGCTTTTGAGGGCCGAGAAAATCAAACAGAGCGAAAAACTTTCCCGTCTCGAAAAACTTTTCCTTGAGGTGCATCCTGCAAAAAACTGGCAGGAACGGGTGCTGAATTTCAGCGTGTTTTATGCTGATGAAGGCCGGGATTGGCTTCAAAATTGTTACAGCACAATGAATGTAGAAAAATCGGAATTATTTATTATTCAGATTTGATTTTAAAGGCTTATTTTTGCAAAACTAGAACTCACAAAATGGTAAAAAAGATCTTATTGTTATCGGCGTTTGCGATGTTTTCGGCGGTTAGTGCCCAGAAAAAGCATACTGTAGCAAAGGGCGACAATCCATATAATATTGCCAAGAGATACGGAATTACACTGGATGAACTTTTGAAGCTGAATCCCGGTGTGAAAGACGGTAAAGTGAACATTGGCGACGTGCTGGTAGTGGATAAAAAATCTGCAGCCACAGCAAGTGAGAGAAAAACTGCCGTGCCTTCGACACCGAAAAACAGCGGTGAAATTGGATACATCACGCTACAGCCGAAACAAACGGTTTACGGCATTACCAAGCAATACCATATTACCGAAGCCGAACTGAGAGCTATAAATCCTAACCTGGATTCCAATATGAAAATTGGGGATAAAGTGGCCCTGCCATTGGAGAAGATCAGAAAATACGGTGCCGGACAAACACAGGAAGCTGGTAAAGCCGCAGAAACTGGTACTGCAAACGGTACCGTTGTAAAACAAAATGCTGATGCAGATTCGTATGTCGTTCAGCCTAAAGACAACTACTACAGGATTACAAAAAACTTCAATATCACTCAAGACCAGCTTTTTGCAATGAATCCTGGTCTGGAACAGAAAGGTTTGCAGCCTGGCGATGTGCTGAAAGTAAAAGCAAACGCAGCGAAAGCTGCAGAAACGAAACCTGAGCGGACTTCCCAAAGCACATCTCCTGCGGAGACGGTTACGGCTGTTGCGGATGATTATGTAACTTATACCGTGAGAGACGGCGATACCGTTTTCGGAATCTTGAACAGATTTGGAGTTTCTCTGGATGAACTGCTTTCGCTGAACCCTGAATTATCAAACGGTTTGAAAGCGGGAATGGTCCTGAAAATCAGGAAGCTGGATGCCCAGTACATCAAAAAGTCCGGCGATGCGCTGAACGTGGTGATCATGTTACCTTTCGGGTTTGATACGAATGACAGCAAGTACCGAAGTATTTCGACAGATTTCCTTACCGGTGCGAAACTCGCGATCGAAAGGAATGCGAAAAGCGGTCAGAAACTCGACGTGAAAGTTGTGGATGCGGGTAATGAAGCGTCTTTCAAAAACAGCCTTACACAGATCAATAAGAACAATACAGATCTAATTATCGGACCTTTTTTCAAGTCTTCAGTGGTTGAAGTTTTGAATTATGTTCAGAAAGAGAAAATTCCGGTTGTTGCACCTTTTACAAATTCGGAAGATCTCTATGGTTACGACAACCTGATCATCGTGGAAACTACCGGTGATTCTTACGCAAAAAGAATCGTGGAAGAGGTGGGTAAAGTGTATTCTGACCAGAAAATCTATATCGTTTCAGGTTCTGATAAAGCCGATGCCAACCTTGTAAAATCCGGTTTGGAGAAATCACTTAAAAATCCAAATATCACGATGGTGAATTCACCACTCGATATACAGCTGGATAGAAACATGATGACTGGCCAGTCTGCGCCGGTGATCGCAATCCTCGCTTCGAGCAATGAGGAGCTTGGCAATGCCTTTACCAGCAGGATTATCCAGATGAACAGTGAGGTTCCTCAAACCAAATCTTTCAGCCTTGCTTACAGCCCCAGCTTTGAGAAAAACGAAAAAGAGATCGGCCATTTGGTTTATCTGATGGACCGAAAAATCAACACAGAAGGCAGTTTCGAAAAAGAAATTCTAGGTGATTATAAAGAAAAGTACTGCAAAACGCCTTCGAAATATGCTGTGATCGGTTTCGATGTGGTAAATGATATTTTAACCCGTGAAAACAAGAAAGGAGAAGTTTTCAAACAGATCGGAAAGGTACAGACACAACTGTCAACAAAATTTGAATACGTAAGGGCCAGTCTGTCCTGCGCCGGCTGCATCAAAGGCGAATGGAAAGCTCCGTTTACCGGAAGTTTTAGGGCTCTTTTTGCTCCAGCCTCTTTCAATGCTTCACAGGCAGCTTCTACCGCCGCGGTCTCACCGGAAATCACGAGTTGGCCAGGACAGTTATAGTTGGCAGGCACCACAATTCCGTCGATTTGGGCACAAATTTCTTCTACTTTCGAATCTTCCAAACCTAAAACCGCCGCCATAGCACTTGGATTTGCGTCGCAGGCCTCCTGCATTGCTGTTGCTCTTTCGGAAACCAAACGAAGCCCGTCTTCAAAAGACAGAACACCGTTAGCAACCAGGGCAGAGAATTCGCCCAAACTGTGCCCGGCAACCATCTCGGCACCAATCGCGTTGATGGCTTTCACTGCTGCTACGGAATGAATGAAAATTGCCGGTTGTGTTACGCTTGTTTTTTTAAGGTCTTCCTCGGTTCCGCTGAACATTGCCGACAAGATATCAAAGCCTAAAATGTCATTTGCAGTCGTCATCAGGTCCTTAATATCTCTGCGGGAATCGTACAACTCTTTTCCCATCCCGACAAACTGAGAACCTTGACCGGGAAAAACTAATGCTTTCTTCATACTATTTTCATCAAATATTTACACTGAAACAGAATTTCTTAGTTCTGAGGCTCCAGCCTCACTACTCTGTACCCGGTGTTGATATATGCGCCATTCTTTTTGGCCCTTACGTATTCAAATTTTGTTGACAGTTGTGTCTGTACCTTT
>Ga0181465_100177_pt1 | contig 21032 bp, 18 predicted proteins | sample InSIn3gowninarea_FD_119076 | JGI IMG/M metagenome (GOLD analysis project Ga0181465, IMG submission 119076) | Clean room microbial communities from NASA Spacecraft Assembly Facility at Jet Propulsion Laboratory, Pasadena, California, USA -... ... | reverse complement strand
ACCGGCCACGTCTTTTCTCTCCAATCAAGCTCGACTGAGGCATTTTTGTGAGCGCGGTAATTGGAACAGCGGAAGAGTACAAGCGATCGTTTATATGAACAATTTGCTTCACGGTATCCTCGACAAGTCGTTGCGTCGAGCACGCCAGAAAGCGTGGTTGAGAATTCGGAAAGAGAGCACGCAGCCTAGTGTCCTCTTCCATACATGTGGCAACCCTTCCAGGCACTGAAAGCTCGAAGGAAGACAGCACACGGAGTCTAGATTTCTGACAGCGTCTTTCTTCCAATGCGTAGTACAAGTCCCTCTCCGCATCGGCGCATCTAGCCATGCCTAGCTTGAGCCTCAACTCTACGATGCGCGGTTTCCATCGGTTCAGCATCTTAAGACATCACCTCTTTCTTGTTGCAGCAAAACGCTTTGGTTCCATTACTACTTAGATTCTTAATGTAAAGTAGTAGATGTTGACCATGACTCTGCTAATATCGTTCATATCCTTCTCCACTTGAAGCAGACCCGCTTTCTTACATTCGTCAAGTCCTCGATGGTCCTTGCGCTTCGACTCTTTTACTAGGAGTCTACATACCGAGTACTGCTTCAACTTTGCCGCTCCAGAACTTGCTGTCTTCAACATCCTCAACGAGGTCAGCAAGATGATCCAATTTGCCTTCTGGAAATACTGGTCTCTCCTCCACGAGCTTGACCACGAAGTAGAAAATCGCTGGCGTCATGCTTGTATACGCGAACGTCCGCAAGTCGTGGGTAGTGTTTGTTTTCGAACTTCGTCAGGCACTTGCGATATACTATACCATCGGCCCTCGCGCCGCGAGCGATCACGAACTTGACCATGGATAGATTTTCAAACGCAATGGCATACCAGATCGGCCTTTCATCATCGATTGATACGCGCTCCTCGAGGAACACATTGACGATACTCTAGTGAATGTGTTTAGCGGCGGATTGCATACACCTGTGGCCAAACCGCGTCAGTAAGGCCGGGTACCGGGCGATGAAATACCGAAGAGGATCCACCCGGCCGTGTGCGCAATATTGGACCAGCGCTAGCTCCAAAAGGCAATCGCTTTCGGACTTATAAACATAAGGGTCTATGATCATCATTGCCGAGATAGTAGTCTAATAGGTCTTGATGCAGCCAGTCTTTATAGCGGTGTTGATCCAATCTCCGGCACAGGGGAAGCTGTGGCAGTCGCGAATGGATAAGTCGAAAGGTATCTCGTGCTTCTTGAAGAATTTGGCAAGTATAAGGATCGATGGGCAGTACTTGGATTAGATGGCTGCACTAAGATTGCAATGGAATCGATAGCTCAGACTAGAGTGAAGTCTAGATACGCGGGTCTTGGAGGCTTTAAGCACATTGAATGGATGTTGCAAGACATTGACGTGTCCACTGGACGCCGCTTCCCGGGGAGGATCTGAGAAGATACCCTCCCCGCATACATGCCGTAGGAAGTATGGCTGTGAGGGCCAGCTTTCGGGATTCTTGTCGAGTAAATACTTGACTACTATTGGGCTGCCCGCTGCAGCGGCGCCAGTTAGGTCGAACAGGTCTTGAGAAGGAAGAGTCAGAAGGTGCTCTTTCGGTTGGAGTACCTGCCTTGGGGCTGTGTACATGCCTCCTAGGGTCACGTACTGGACGATATCTTCGACGTATCGAGTCTTGGCTTTTTCGTCATAGACTTTGTCTTCGATCTGAAGGACCGCTTCAGCACATGCGTAGATCGAGGTGATAAATGGACTGTTCCTTGTTTTCTGCACTGGGCTTCGAAGAACGTCGGCGAATATACGACATAAGACTCTCGGTTTAAGTGTCTTCTCGTTAAACGACATATCTTTATTGCAAAAGCATGTAGTTTGAAGGGTTCAAACAGAGTGTAGAAGTAAGGCCGTACAAGACAAGTGTGCATTGACCATGTTTCTCCAGGCAGTAACTGCGGACAGCGACCAGTAAACTCAGGTAGAGTGCGAAAAATCCAAGCGCGTGAATGAGAGAGTAAGAACAGCGGGCCCTAGGAGCCACTTGCATTTGAACTAAACGGGCATGATCTCTACCCAAGCAGCTGTCCGTAGACAAAAATGCTGCTAACTCCAGACACCATGCCAGTTATAAGAAGAATCAGAGACCTGTAGCTGATACTACTTCGCAGCAATACGCAGCTACCAATACCTCTGCATATTGTTACACGCCCCCGTCCCATTCCTCCGGCAGGGCAAAACAAGAATATACCATATTCCATCCACACAAACGCCAACTCCTAGCCTCAGAATCCCCCCCAGCAGGGATCCGTTACCTGTATCCCGTATATCCGCAAGCCGCGCGCGTTTGCTCAAGCCGACCTATCAACCCCTAAGTACTCGATCCCCTCAAGCAAAAAATTAATATACGCGGCCGGACCCGACAGAGAAAAGGAGTAACCTACCGATTACCACGTCTTCCCGGCAGCGGAGGCGGGACCAACGGGTTCCCATACGCATCCGTACCCAGACTAGCACGACAATCTGGACAGTACCATTTCGCGCGGCGAGAAGGTATATCGTCTTCTGTCATCTTCATGCAAGGGAGGTGGAACCATTCTTTATCGCACTGTGGCACACATTATCAGTCTCAGGTTCACTGTCGTAGTTATGAAAATGGAGGAGGATGGAGAGGAAGAGGCCAAACTCACGTTATTGTCACAACTAATCATCTGCCCGTAACTAACATCATCGCAGATGCAATACCGCGGCTCATTAGGATCGATATCATCAGCGACCTCAACCTCCTCTTCCTTCTTCCTTCTCTTATTCTTGCTGCCCTGAGCGCGCTTAACATTGGTAACAGTCTTCTGGCCGTCTTCCGCAACGGTGACTTCACCTTTTGGGGGCGGCTTGCGGCGGGAACTTGTTCGGGTGGTAGGTGCTGATGGTTGTTGCGCGGAGGAGGGTACTGTGGAGGTGGATGCGGGTTGGCTAAAGACACTATGACGACGGGTTTCTCGTGTTATCCTACCTTCTTCGTTGGGCTTGGGCTCTTCGCTTTGCGCTTTGAGCGTGGGTACGTGGCCGCGTGCGGAGCGGGGACGCAGGGTTGGTGCTGCGGGTGTCTCTGGAGCGGACTCCGGCACGGGTGTCGGTGTCTTTGAGGACTTCATGGGCGGGAGAGGAGCCACAGGCGGAGTGGGAGCTTTTGGAGCAACAGAGCCACGTGTAGACCTGGTTGACGCTGCTGTTGGTGCAGTTGAAACTTGGGCTGGAGCTGGGCTTGGAGCTTGAGCAGGTACGGAAGATCGCGGGGCTTCTGGCATAGCAGGTGATTCTTCTGGCGCTATAGGCGACGTTGTGATGGGTGTGAGCTCGGGGCTCTGCTCTTCAGGTACAGCTTTGTTGACTTTTGGCGTGCTTGGACCTGCTGGCGCGAGCGGGACTTGTACAGTGCTCCCATTTATCGAAGGCTTTATAGACTCTGGGAGTGGTACGGGTGTGTTCGCTGCTGGCGAGGGCACGACGGACGCAGGGAGATCTCGAGGAGTGGAGACAGTGGACGCAGGTGTCGGTATTGGGGATGAAACGGTATTCGGTGCTGGGGCAATGAGCTGCAATCGTGCGCGCTTAGGCTCCGGCGGCCTGGATGTGCTGTCTTGAGTTGCAACCGATGCTTCTCGTGTGGCTTCGATGGCACCGTCGGTGGCGGGTGGGGGAGAGGTGTCACGCTTCCGTTTGTTCGAAGGCTTAGTCACAGCTTTCTTCTTTTGACTCGCGGGCGTCGTAACATTAGAGTTGAAGTTGAGTTCTTTGAGACCGTTGGCAGCTTCTCTTATCCTCTCGGAAGCACCTATGAGCTCCTGGGCGTCCTGCATGGCCTTTTGACGCTGCGATGTGCGATCGAGCTTCCGGTCTTCTTTGGTCGCAATAGGCTTAAGGCGGATGCTGACTGGACCCGTCTCCTCTTTGGCATCTTCCTCAACAGGCTCGGTCGGCGGGGGTGGATTTGCTGCCTGTGGACCATGGGGTGCTAACAGGCCCAGGCCGGAGGCTGTCATGATCTGTTGCAGCGTCTCAGGCTCCTCGTCGAGGAAGTGTTCGCCTGCGGCCTCGCAGCGAGCCTTCTCCCTCTCGTAATCGGCCTCTGTACGATGCTTCTTCTCAAGCTCGCGGATCATCATCGTCTGGCTAGGCGTCCAGACGGCATTCTTCTTCATCTGTTTGCGCAATACAGCCATTTCGTATTCGGTCAACTTCTTCCATGGCGCCCACTTGCTACCAGGCTTCGCGTCAGCTGGAGGTGGGGCGAGCTGCGCGAGTGCATTGCTAGTGGAGATGCCCGCAATGGAGCTATGTACGTTTGTGCCCAACACGCCAGCAGCGCGCGATCTGCCTCCAGTTGTCCTTGAGTTTCTGTCCCGGTTGTCCTTGCGCTTCCTCGGCGACACCACATCGATGCCTGAGCCAGCATCTGAATCTGATGAGTCCGAGTCACGGCGCATTCGTCCGCGCCCTCTTGGGAGAGGAATGGCGGTCTTCTTGTGCCGATCTCGGGGTCGTGAGGTGTTGGCGCCATGGCGGCCACCATCGAAGGTTAAGCGCAAATGGGGGGCTCGTTCGTAGTTGCGGTTGAAGGGTCTGTGGGCGGTGGGAGAGACAGGCGGGGGCGTAGGGTCGCGTGACGGGGGCTGTGGTTGGGCTTGAAGTTTCCTCTTGATAACTGACGAGCGCTGGCAGTGGCGCACTGTGACCTCGTATAGCCGCGAAGCCTCAGTGTATGCAAACTCCCTCTGGTTGATAGCCTTTTGAAGATGCTGGGCAATTTGCTTGCGTAGTAATACTGGATCGGCGCGCTCTTGCTCAGGAAGGGCAGGCAGCTTTCCATACTGCACCGTCAGCTCGTGGACCTGCTGGACGGCATCCGAGTAGGTCGAGTCGAGGTCGGCAATCAGCGTCAGCGAGCGCACCAAATCCGAGGGGAAGAATTCGGTATAGTCAAGGAAGTCGTTCACAGTCGTCTGAGCATCCGGATTCGGGGCGGGTTGGGCCATCTCAGGCGCATCGTCGGCTTCAGACATGGCGCATCGCGGGGAGGCAGAGTAGATGGAGGCTTGCGACGCACGCGTCAGACTCTCCAGCCACGCGTCAACTAGATTATTGAGGAGAATCAGCGCGATAGTGAGGGCGCGAGTTGCGATATGCGCTGACAGCGATGAGGCCAACGCTGAGAGCTTGTCGCAACGTTGGACGATGTGAAGTTCGCGCTAGGCCGCTTTGGTAGGGGTCTGGTAGATCACCCAGGAACGCCTGGGAGAGCCGGCACGCCATCGCCCCGCAACTTTATCTACACCACTACGCTACATCCTGCATCCATAGTCGAACCAAGTGCGTTATCTCTTGTTAGCTGCAGTATGCACCATACTGACCCAACGTCTGGGAAGGCTCTTAGGCCCCTAGCCATCAGTGAACCCCTGAACCTCAGCGCTATCACGACTCCCTGAGTTGTCGGATGAGAAAGATCCAAGCATATATGAGCTAGACGTATCGTAACTGTGTTCTACTCCAACCCGGTATGTGATGTCTAGGAGTAGTAGGTGCAGTTCTCGCACGATGGACGGAGAGTATTTACACCATGCGCCTTCCATTCGGTCCACCTTCTTTCTTAGATTATGATAAAGTAAAAAGCAGCTTTCTTCTCTATCTCTATATTGTATATGTTGCCCTACTATTGTGTCTTTCTATTAAAACTCTGCGCTTCCCGTTTGCTCTTGCCTCATCCGTCTGCCCAAGCGTGATCCCCCACATATATCTTCCACTGCGCTTTCTATCACAAACGACTCCTGCCTAGCCAAACACCCACCATGGCTTCAGCACGGATGCAGCGTCTTCGAAGCTTCGTTCAACCAGACTTCGATGCCCTGCCTGACCGTCCTGTCTCCCCACAATCTGAGCCCCAGCCCGAGTCCAACCCCGAGTCCAACCCCGAGCCCAAACCTGACCGTGGCAGCGACAACTCCTTTAATCCAAACCTGGATTCGATGCGGTTACCTACCGAGACTGCTACAACCCCTCTTACTGATGTCGCTGGTCATCCGGTCGCTGATCTGAAACGTGGCAGCCTGGCCTCACCTCGTCATCACTTCACCTCCATCCAGGCGCTCTCAAGATACCCATACAAGTACTGCAACAAGAGTTATATGCAAGACATTGCTTCTTCTTTCTTCGACCAAGGAAAATTTTGGCAGCGACAGTGGGATCTGTAAGTTCGCTTCACCTCACCTGCTCACTCTGTAGAGAAAATGTCATCAATCATCGAAATGGCTTCACTGTTCATATACTAATCTCACCAGCTACTATATCTGGGACTTCGAAGAGACCTCAAAACCCTTCATCCTTGTCCGCGAGAGTCAAGTTCAAGCATTACTTGGTGAGATCAACAAACACCTCAAGCTCACCCTAAGGGTCACCGATCAACAGCGCGAGGAGGTAAGATTGCATCTTTCTGCGTACTGTGTGAAAACCTAGACTAATTCCCACGTGCAGGGCCTAGTTGTACGCTTTCCTGATCACCCTCGTTGTTTACCTCGATACCTCGGTCGCTCTCAGTCACGTGAAGACGTGGATAACATGGCCGAGAATGCTCCCAACGAACATTTCCGTGCAGCTGGAGAAGCCGCACACCCACCGCTCCAGAGGCCCACCCTAGAAGAGTTCAAGGAGCTGATGGAGACCTTGGCACAAGCACAGAAGGCGAAGAACAAGGCAAACAGGGACAAGAAGCAACAAGAGCGCCTAGGCAAGAACAAGTCGATGCAAGACCAGTTTAAACGCGCCGGGAGGTATCTCGGTCTGCGCGACTCCATCCAAGATCCGTTGCCGTCTACGCCGTCTCCAGCCATTGATCCCTCCATGCCAGCTCCGTTTCCTTTCGATCAGTCTGTCGTATTTGTCTGCGTCGATGTTGAGTCGTACGAAAGAGACCATCACAAGATCACCGAAGTCGGTGTCGCCACCTTGGACACGCGAGAACTGGTAGGTGTCCCACCTGACAAATACGGTGGGGCTTGGAGAAACAAGATCCGAGCCCGCCACTTCCGCATCAACGAGTATCGCCATCTAGTCAATTCCGACTTCGTCACCGGATACCCTGACGGTTTCGATTTCGGTGATTCGACCTTTGTCCCACTCAAAGAAGCTGCGAACCACGTGGCGGCTTGCTTCCACGCACCTTTCGGAGCCCAAGACGGCGATGACTTTCTCAGTCACTATGACCCTACCGAAAAGCGCAACATCATCTTTCTCGGTCATGATACCCTTGGCGACGTCCGCTATCTCCAGAAACTCGGTTACGACCCGATGAAAGTAGAAAACATCCTCGAGGCCATGGACACCGCAATCATGTATCGGATCTGGAATCGAGACCAGCAACCCACCAGCCTGGGCAAGATCCTAAAGCAATTTGATATCATCGGCTGGAAGCTTCACAATGCAGGCAATGATGCCGTATACACCGTACAAGCCATGTTGGCAATCTGTGTAAACGAGGCTACTATCCGCGGCTCCCAAGAACTGGACAGTATACGTGAGCAAGAGAAGGCTGCTAGGCGACAAGCTGCTCTTGATGAAGCCGAGCAGAAAGTCAAAGACGACGCCGAAGGCTGGAGTGATCATGAAGCAGTTGGAGATGGCGGTGTACCTGTTCCTCTGGCATCTGTTATCGCACCAAAGCCAGCGCAGTCCAAGGTTAGGATTACACCGCAGTACGACGGCACTTCGGAGTTTAGCATGGGCCCACCTCGTGGTCGTGGCTCTTCCGGTTCAGGCGATAGCCAACGTAGTCGTGGATACCGTGGTAGCACTGGACAGAGAGCTTCTCGTGGACGTGGTCAGGTGGACGGGCGCGGTCAGTCGGGCGGAGGAGGAAGGCCTCGTGGACGAGCGCGTAGTCAGGTTCAAGGACGTGGTCGCGGCCGCGGTCGTTCGGACTCGCCTAGGGATGCCCCTGCGTCGGAGGCTATTCCTCAGGTGCAGTACCACTGGTAAATAGAGACACGACCACAGCGACCAATGTGTACTGAATGCCAGCAAGGTCTCTAAGACGCATCTTCTTTCAGTCCTTGGGTCTTTGAAGGAGAGAGACTGGAAATGGATGATCAAACTTCTACTCGAATGGACTATGACTGTGACTTTGAATCTTATTGTTCCTCTCTGAATACTGTCAGTCTGCACATACCAAGACGATTGGAATGATTCAGGCTTGTGCAAGACTACGCTCACCACCAAACTTCTCTATCTACAAACACAATGCTTCGCTGGAAACAAGAACCGCCAACTCATGTATCTTTATCCCCATCCGACCCAAGCCATCCTTCAGACGCCAAGTACGCCAACTTAGCTGCAACTCCACGCAGTTCATCCACATCCCTACAAGCAGCAAAAACGAATCGATCAGGCCGGAGAATAATGAACTGCTTGCCAGCCGACTCCCGCCATATACGATGCGGCTCGTAGTACTGTGGCTCTGGACGTCCTGCGCAAAGAGGAGAAGCTGCAAATTCCTGGGCTGTTGATAATCGGTAGACGTCGGAATGATGCTCGCCTACGCTTTCCGGAGGTGTTTCTGTAGTCTTTACGATGAACGTCGTTTCGGCTGTTTTTAGCACGCCAGCTGAAATCTCGTTTATGCCCGAGAGTACTCGTCGAACAGCTTGGACATCCAGTACCGAGTCGACAAAAACGACAAGTCGAAACAAGCCTTCCCTCCCTTCGTCGAAGATAACATCGTCCGTAAACCGTACCTCCCTTTCGCCTTCCCTTCCACCCACTCCAACGCAGTAGACCTGAGGAAAATTCGCCCCTCCCCCACCTACACCTGGCAAGAAGGCCATGTTCCCTCCATCCCGCCACTCGTACCTTGTCAACCCTTCTCTTCGATTCCCCTGCTCAAGCCACCTTTTCCATTCCGGACTGAATTGCACTGCCCAGAGATACCAGTCCCGCACGAAAATCTTCCAGGTATTGGATTCACAGACATAAGTTCCGTTTTCGACTGTAGATGCAAGAGAGCGGTCGAGTTGTTGTTTTCTTTCGACGTACCAACCTTCTAGCAACTTTTGGTGGTTGAGATTGGGAGCGGGATGAGGATGGGGGTGTTGAGTCAGAAGAGCAAGACGCCAGGCGAGCGAGATGGCGTCTCGGAAACCTGATGCTATGCCCTGGCCACCAAAGGGAGGAAAGACGTGTGCAGCATCGCCGACGAGGACAACACGGTCGACGGACCATTTATTACAACTTCGTGCTGAGAAGGAGAAGGGGCGGCAACGCAGAACCTCAATACAATCAAGCGGATACTGGACGACTTTCTGCTTGATGCCATATTTGCTCCCAGGATGCGTAATGTATGGGTGGACAACTTGGCGGATCTTCTCCGTACCGGACATGACCTCGCCATCTTCGCCCTCCGAGACTACGAATTCAAAACGCCACAGTCGATCTGATGCGAGGCCGAAACGACCGCATACCGCAGCTCGTTGGGGATTACACAGGAATCTAAATTCGGTGGGGAAGTACGCATCGTAGACCTGTTGTGGCGTAAATCCTTTTGCCCATAACGCAAAGTCGGGATGCGTCTGGGGAGTAGGCAGCGATATCTTCCAGTTGAGAGCTACCCAAACCTCCTCGTAGCTTTCCTCTGAGACGTGCTTTAATTCGATACCTTTTGCCTCGAGATACTTTTTCCGTGTGAAACCCGTTTTTCCATCCGCGCCGACGAGGAACTTGCTGCGGATCTGCTTTTCATCTCCGCTGGAGGAGGTATAGGTTATGTAGGTCCAGTCTACATCTTCCCGGATAGACGCTACCGTGGCGCCTAGTTGTAGCTGGGAATGCGACGATTTATCAATCTTCGATCGAAGATGTTGCTCTATATACGGTTGTTTGTGGCATAGAAAACCCGGATGTCCTGTTCCTCCTTCGGTCTAGATCTAGTCAATAAGCCACCGCAATCAAGCAAATTTGCGATGATTATGGCACGAACCGTGTTATAATCCATAACCATAAAAGGCTTCCTATCAAGCTCATAATGTACGCCGCTTATGAATTCAAACTTGCCCATACCTGCCGCGTCACACGTCAGCCTATAATTCCTCACAACACACTGGGAACAGCGAGGAAGGAACACACTGACATTTTCCAATATCGGTAAATATCTTGTCGTAGATACCACAGGCCTGCAAGCAACGGATTCCATCTTCATCCAAAGCGATTCCACGTGGGTCGGTATTGATGCTTTCTTCCCGTTCGAGAACTATATTGCGCACGCCGTGTTTGTCAAGGAGGACCGATAGCATGGCACCTGTTGGCCCACAGCCGCATACGACGACGTCTGTAGTTTCGATATTCATGTTGGATGACATGATGTGTCGTGTTTCCGGAGAAAAGTCGGGGTATGAAAAGTGCGGGAAGTTGCTTTTTGGGTTGTTGGTCGGAACTCCGGTCGGCTACTTCATGCTTTTGCTATATGAATGTGGGGTTCCTAGAGTGGGTTGCGAGTGGGTAGTGCAGAAGATACTCAGGTAGTTAAAAGGTTACTGTCGCGATAATGATATGCGGCGTGGATGTACTGATGCAGGCACATAGGGCACAACGTACATCGTCCCTCGGTTTTCTTGATCCTGCAGATGTTGTGTTACCTGTCCCCACATTTTGTATGGACAAGCACCTGAATCCAAGACATCGACTGAGCATGGGTAATCATCCACAGTTAAGCGAACGCCTCTGAGGCGGTGGGGAGGTTCGTCGTCATTCGGCATACTTTCAACGACCAAAAGCAAATACCAAGAGATCCGGGCACCCTCAAGCTCAAGCTACGTGTCACCGGCAGATCTCGGTATTCTCAGACATCGGTACCTCACTGTTGCTAGTCTAACTAGCAAGTAAGGAAAAAAGACTGCCTAGATATTATCGTCTGGCTAGTCCTTCAGCACACCCTCAACAACCTTCATAATCTCCATCAACTCCTCATCCATCATGCTCTTCCCCACAACCTGCACATGCGTCGGCAGACCTTCACACTCACCCGCATCATCTGTAATACGCACGTTAGCCTCCATCTTCTCCTTGGCTACAAACAACACTTACAAGCCGGTTCATACTGCACTCCCTCCTTCGCAAATTCCCCATCCCGTTCCTTCTCCGCCTTGTCAACCGGCAGTATTCCACTCGGCCAATTCAGCAAATTAATCAACACCGTATAGATCGGTAGACCGTACTCGTCATGCCTCGGCGCTACACCTTGATATCCACACATCAGGATGGCATCCAACCCCTTCTCTGCCTCCTTCACACCTTCCCTAACATCACCAACCATCAACGTATGAAACTTCTTCACAACCCCCGCCTTCGCCACATTCATATCCCACAGCTCATCCAAGCTCGGCGTCCAGTCCTTCAACTCCGGAAACGAACACGTAGACAGACTTGGAACAGGCGGCTCCCCACTATCCTTGATAAACTGAAATGGCGTCTTCTTCGGATCCAACATGAAAAATTTCCACGCTAACATGGCGGTTTGATAGAGATCTGGTATCTTGTCATCTAGCAGGACGATCTCATGGCCTTGAGCTTTTAGTTTCGTAGCGGTGTTATGAAGAGCGCGGGCAATAGGGGGGTGAAGCGGTCGTTCTTTACAACCGCGTATAAGACCGAAACGCAGCGGGGTGGTGGGAATGGAAGGTTGGACAGTACGCCAGGGGACGTTGAGGCAGTTTTCGTCGAAGCGATAAGGTTGTGCGCTTACCACGCTCTTCATGAACAATTCGTAATCACGCGTTGAACGGCCACAAGGACCAATAACCACAGGAATAGATCCGGGGCTACCTAGCCTTCCGACCGCCACGCCACCGGCAAAGGGAACGCGACCAGCAGTTGGTTTCAAAGAAGACCCTCCGCAGCATATAGCGGGGATGCGGTTCGACCCCGCGATATCCGTTGCAACGCCCAACACGCTTCCTTTCATGGCGAGCAGGGCGCCCTCGCCGCCCGTGGAGCCGCCAGCTGTGTGGGAGAGACGGAGCGGGTTTAATGTGCGGCCGAAGATGTTGTTGTGGGAGTCTGCCGTCATCATTGTTTGGGGGAGGTTGGTTTTCACGTAGAAGACTGCGCCTAGAGAGTGGAGGACATCGACCAAGGCAGAGTTTGTGGCAGATGGGGGGCGGGGGATGAATGAGACGTAGCCCAGGGTTGCTTGGACGCCGCGGACATTGAAGGAGTCCTGGGGTGGGTGTCAGGTATGCATGGAGAGAAAGCATGTTGAGGTGCATGTCGACAAGTATCTCGTAACTAGATTGCTGGATGGGAGAGTAAGAATGGGACTAGGTACCTTCAGACTAATCGGCAGCCCATGCAAAGGCCCCATAACCCTACCCTCCCTCTTGAAAAACTCATCACACTCCCTCGCCCTGGCAATCGCCTCGTCGAACATAATCTCTGTCAAACAACTCACACACTGCTGCGCTACAGCCGCCCTCTTACAAAACGCCGTCACCACCTCCGTACTCGTCAACTGACGCTCTGCCATCATCTTCACCAGATCTGTAGCATCGTAATTCTCAGTAATGTCCAACTCTTTTTCCGTTAGGATGCCGCATGTTCGTGGTACGTCTAGCACGGAGATGGGCGCGGTCTCTGTGTATTGAGATGTTTGGGATGGAGGGAGGAGCCAGACTTTGGGGATTTTGGTGAAGACTGAGGCACGTTTCGAGGCGGCGAGAGTGCGCCAGTCGGCGATGGGTGGTGCGGTGGTCATCGTTGTTGATGGTGTGCAGTCTGGAGGTTACGTGAATTTGTTCGAGTCTGAACTATTAGACAAAGAACGACGAGTATAAGAACATAGGTTCGAATTGAGGAGAAGCAAGCAGCAGCATAGCCGTGTCATGTTGGAGACGCGACCTACATCATTACACCCTGTCAATGAGGGGCTTTGGGGAGCCGGCCGAGGTTCCCGACTCGGAATGGTAATCGGAACGTGCTCAGCGTGGAGATATGTGGGTATGGACTGGGATAGTGCAGTGAGTGTACAAAATAGCTTCTTCCGGGGTGTCAAGTAAACTGTTATTCAGAAGAACCCAAACTTCAACTTCATTAATATCTGATGTCCGGAGAGAGTGCTGCTAAACCTACTTGAGCTCGGATATACAATCGACCGTAACGATATCATGCCCGTCGAGGGCTCAACAGCGCCCATAGTCTCATGAAAGCTGACCTTGAAGATATGTTCCCTATGTAGGACTCAGGCTTCAATCCCTTCTCCTCTCGCTCCTCTCGTGTGGTGACCTGCTCCTCGTGTCCTTTCGACGTCTGCGGTCTCTCGAAAGTGACCTTGAGCGTTTCGCATCGATGTCGCGTTCGCGCCTGCGCTCTGCATGATCGTCTCTTCGCTTGTGGTCGCGGCTTCGTGATCGGTGTCTGCGTCTATCATCGCGACCATCGTCCCTCCGCCTGTCGCGCGACCGTGAACGATCTCGGTGCCTGTGTCTTCGCTCTCTGTCTCGCGAACGACTCCGTGATCGATGACGTCTTCTTCGCTCTCCGTCGTCGTCTCTGTGTCTCCGTGAACGCTCCTTCTTCTCCCTCCTCTTCGCCTTGTCGTCATCTTCTGCCACCTTGACTTTCTCGTCTAACGTGTCTTTGACGTCTGCCTGGTGTGCCTTTTCGCCCAGTGGCGTCAAATTTGCGTTGTTGCGTACCGGAACTGGTAGGCCCATTGCAGCTAGCATCGCGTCTTCTTCGGCCTCCTTGAGTTTGCGCTTCTCTTCTTTGATGCGCGCTGCCTCGGCTTCCTTTGATTCTTCGTCGCCTTTTGCGTACCAGTTCAGGTCGCGTCCTTGCTGCCAGCGGCCGACTGGAGCCATGAGCGAGTGGCCCAGGTAGTTTTCGCGTTGTGCATCGTTCTTGACATCTTCCCATTTGAAGTCGGCGCGACCGCCGCTGAGCAAGGTTAGTTAGTAGATCCGACATCAATCATGGGTGGGCTTACCGGCTGCCTTCTTTGCGCACTGTTTGTACGAGATCCATGGTGTTGATTTGTCGTGGTTGTGTAATGGAGAAGACGGCGCAAGTGAATTGCGGCCAACACGCGGAGGTGAGAGGCCCGTGCTACCAGTAGCTTCCCCGTCGACAACCTCAAAGAGCTTCTATACAGACCAGACACAATCACTCTTCAGTCGCAAAACTCCCAGCGCCAATATGCCTCCGATACTTCCACCCCCCGACGAGCAGGAGTACGATCAGCCCTCGACAATCGTTGAGCTACCAGGACGCGACCTGAGCGCTGGAAACAACCTCTTCTTCTACTTCACCTCGTCGCCATGGTTCGATCCGGAGGATTGTATCAATATAGCTGTCTTTACAAACCTCAATCTCCAGGATCCGGCTAATGCCCAACATGTTATGAACGACCCGAAACTATGGAACCAAAGGCTCAAAGACACGCCAACAGGAATACAATATGTAATAGCTGGCGAAGGGCAGGGTGAGGGCCATCCATGGCTACTTCAGCGCCAACACAAGCTCGAGATTACAAAAGACGATGGCAACAAGGAGATTGGCATGTTTGTTGAGGGTAACTGGTACACGCATGGAACCAAGGTTCTCATGGCGCCGAGCTTGCTGGACGTTGTGCAGAGTCGACTACTCACAGTGTCGACGCGCATGCAACAGATGGCTGAGATATCCAAGAACATGACACATTGGACGCCTGCGACCGGGTACTCCTATTTCCCTCCTTCACACGAAGCTACGAAAGCTGCGGCGACAGCGAGTCGAATCGGTAGCCCAACGCTGGCGCCAACGGATCCAGACGTCGCGGGCTCGCAATCACAGGGCGCAGGAGCGGGTGCGACGGCACAGGCGACAGATCCACTGGCATCTACCACGGAGTTCTCCGACGCACTATTCATGCATTCGCTAAATCTCACAAACGCGTACGGAGACGAGTACATGGACGAGAACCCACTGAAGGGCGAGCCAGGCGCGTTCGTCTTCGAGGGTACCAAGACCGCCGTGAGCGCGAGGAACAAGGCCCAAGAGCAAGCAGCGCAAGCAACGCAGTCGGCACCAACCGTGGGACTGAAAATCGAGACACAGCCGCCGAGCGTAGCGCCATCTGTTGTAGGCACACCGAAGACGATAGGGACGCCGACTACATTGGAGGCACAGGGTAAGAAAGGCACCATTGCTGCCGCGCCCAAGAGGAAGAAGGACAGGAGGAAGAGTCAAGGTGGATTAACGAGTCCGAGCACGCCGAGTGTGCCGTAGTCTTACTGTCCTTGGATTATGATGCTGCCGGAGCAAGTCGTCCATTTTCTTTCCATGATACCCCCCGACTGTACAAATGTCAATGTCAATGTCCAATCACCGTTAGAAGTCGTATTCGTCGTGTTCCCTGTGCGCTTGTACTCGTAAACTGACGCATGAATCCTGATTCCGATAAGCCCAAGGGACAGCCAACCGGAATGGAAGGTGCATGCGATATCTGGCGCCTCTCACTCCACCCCGAACGCCGAAGCAGAGAAGTAAGCAACATCAGGCCCCCAAATATACTACCTAGCAACATGTTGTTTTGTATTTAAGCAGTCGTCTTGATGATCTTCTCTCACCCTCATATCGCCAAGTCCATCAGAAAAGATGGTTTTAAGAAAAGTCGTCACTTCATGCTCTCACTCCGACTCTTGTCATGGCGAAGCACAAAACACCGTCACCAGCGACTCAAGCAAAGAGAAGCAACCCGAAGAGCAACTTGAAAAACAACCCCAAGACTTCCTCCCCGTCCCCAACCCAATGCCCAGCTACTGGCTCAAGCAACCCCACCGCTACGCTCAACTCCGCACAACAAAAGTACTCCCCTCATCCTGTGACATCGCCATCATTGGCTCCGGCATGGCTGGTATCCTAACCGCTTACCACATCCTGCAAACCAGCCACTTGGCTCACCTCACCACAGGCACACCTATGCCTCGCGTCATCATTCTAGACGCCAGAGACCTATGTTCAGGAGCAACAGCACGCAACGGCGGCCATTCCAAAGTCAAAACAGCGACGCTAGCAGGCTTGAAAGATGGGAGCGCTAGAACGGCGTTTCAAGACTACGTGCACCGAACACATACGGAGCTGAAGTCGATTGTTGATGAAGAGAGGTTAAGTGAGGAGTGTGAGTTTGAACTCCGCCGTAGTTTCGACGTTTTCCAAGATAAGCGCGAGTTTGACGAGGTCAAGAAGGTGTATGATGAGGATGCGAGGAAAGGGGAGGGCTGGACGAGGAAGACGGGTGTGGTGCCGGGGCAGTGGGTGGAAAGGGTGACTAGTGTCAAGGGGGCAGTGGGCGCGTTTTCGGTTGAGGCGGCGAGTTTTTGGCCGTACAAGTTGGTCACGGGCTTACTCGAGGTCATGGTAAAGCGGTATGACGGGGTGTTGTTGAATGTACAGATGAATACTGTTGTGACACGGCTTTCTACCTCTTCTCCGACAGAAGATGTCAATCAGCTAGAGACGCCTCGAGGCACCCTCACAGCCGGCAAAGTCGTCCTAGCAACAAACGCTTACACAGCCTCCCTCCTCCACTCCTTCAGCAAAACAATCATACCGTACAAAGGTATGAATAGCCACCATGCGGCTTCTCCATCTTATTCTCACGCCATCCTCCCTCACCTAGCCAACACTTACAACATCCACTTCGCCCCATCATCACCCGCCCACCCCACAGGCTGCGACTATCTAAACCCCCGCCCCGACGGCTCCATAGTCGTAGGCGGAGGATCATGGTTCTACCAAAACAAGCACTCCCACTCCGGTCAAGACCCCTACAAATGGCTCGACACCGTCGACGACAGCGAGGAATCAGGACACTTCCCGGCCTCCGTCTATGCCCACTGGTCGAATTACATGGTCAAGACTTTCCTAGGTTGGGGAGGAGAAGAAAAAGAAGACAAAGTAAAGGTAGAACCAGATTCCATATGGACGGGTATCCAGGGTCAGACGGGAGATGGGATGCCGCATGTTGGACGGGTTCCTTCCTCGTCACCTCCCTCCACTCTCGCTGTTCCCTACCCTCCTGAAAGTATAGTTGATATGGAAAACCGGCAGAAGAAACAACAATGGCTACTAGCAGGTTTCAACGGGGGCGGAATGGCGTTGATCCCTTTAGTGGCCAAAGCAGTTGCGAAGATGGCATTGCAAGATAAAGAGTTCGAGGATGTGAGAGAGGAGTTTGGGTTGTTGGAGGGCATGGGTACCGGGGGTAGTAGAATGACGGATGTAGAGGGAATGGGGATGTCATGATGTGTGGATAGTGGTCTTGATTGGTAACAGTACTCAGTATGCAAGGTAGTCTGGATTTCAGTTTTTGCACGTATAGAACGCGCGCGCATTCTATATGCTAACGGTAGCGATGGGTCTAATTACAATTTACGTAAGAAATTAAATCTATAGGTATGTATACACAGTTTAAGAAAGAAAGGTAAAAGCCATATATGGCTAGCTAATTGTTTGGTTGAATGATCCAACGAGATCGTCACTGGTGGTGCGCAGAGGACGTGATAAATGAGTGGGTAAATCCCGGATCCCTTCGCTGAGGAATCTCCGACGGATACGAGTCTTGACTAACTAATCATCCCTAAGAAGCGAATTGTTTGTGAGGTCAGAAAAAAGAAGGAAAAAACATAAACTCCGTCCCATATGCCGCTTGCTTGTCCCCTTCATATTTATGAGCCATTTGCAAGAGTAGTTTGACGAAAGCCTTCATCAGAACAATCAGTTTGTTTGTTTCAACCGCCCGCGAACAATGCAAGAGTCCCAGAATGCTTTCTACACCCGTGAAGTAACAAAGGAGAGATACCAAGCGACAAGGTAGAAGCGCGCTCGAAATGACGAGGTCGTCGGTGAAGTTGAGAGTGTGTGTACAGGTATAAGGTTAGAGAGGAGAGAGAGATAGGAAATGGTATCTCTAAACAATTTGAACGTGGGAGGGGTGAAGATTGGGGATCGTAGGACTCTCGCTTCCTAAGAACAACGTATTCCTCAAAACAAAGCAAAGAAAAAAAAGGGATAAAAAAAGTTGTCAAGACTACAAGTGGCAGGTCATAGTGCCTTACCACACCCACTCAAGGTCGCCCAGATCGTCGGTGACCTGGGCGTGATCGGTATGAGAGCGCCAATCTTTGCTCTTGTACCAGTTGTCCACCTTTTGCTCCCAGGAGCCAACGGTGTTGGTGTTTTCGTTGTGGCTGGAGCCCCAGTTGATTTGGCGTCGGCCAGTACCAGTACGGCTCCGCTTCCGGGCGGAGGGCGGCGCAGCGTGAGCTGACTTGGGAGACCTCATAGGTTTCGAAGGAGTCTGCTGCTGGACTTGCTGCTGAGCCTGCACGGCAGGGCTACGACGGCGGTCGCCGAGAGCAGCCCATTTGTCGGCAGCGGAACGCTTGGAGGCCGGCGCCGGGGTGCGATGCTCCTCGAAGACGAATCCAGTCGTCGCGCTGACGTGATCGACGGCCGTGCGAATGTTCTTAGGCGAACGGTCCCTGCTGTTATGGACGGTGGCAGGGTTCTTGACCTCCGACAAGCCGCGAGGGGTCGACACACCCGATCCGGCCTCAGAGACAACAGCCTTAGCCTTGGACGACTTCTGAGCACCAAACGAGTGGCAGTTGTTCTCGAGCTCGGCAAGGAACTGCGCATCGTCATCCTCCTCATCCCAAAGGTCACTCCAGCTCTTGCTGAACACGTCACGCTTCTTTCCAAAGACGGAAGACATGCTGTTGAAGGCCTTGGCAGGGAGCGAGCCAGAGATAGGGACGGGCCGAGAACGGGTAAAATTCATGGACTTGGGTTCGCTGACGTCAACGGACTTGAAAGATAGGCCCAAGCCGGAATCCACAAAAGATACGGCAGACGCACTATCGGGCTTAACGTCGTAAGGCGGCCCACCGAACATCTCATCCTCGTAGATTTCGTCGTCAGGGATAGCTGAGAGCTGACGGAATTGCTGAGGTGGAGACATTGCCAAGGCCTTCGCCCATGGGAATGATCCACCATTATCGAGCTGAGGTGTCGAGATGGAGGGTGTGCGGAGGGGTTCACGGTTGGCTCCGACAGCGACGAGGTCACGCTCCTCAGTGCAGAAGTCATCAAGGCTCTCATCATCGGTGGTAAAGCTGATAACGCGGTCGAGAGCATCCTTGACGGCGCCGAGGTCGCGCTTCTCAGGGTCAATGGCCAAGCACTGTCGGATGACCTCAAAGGTATCTTGCGACATGTTGGGGAAGACATCGAAGAGACTCTGACGGTCGAGAGCAAAATCGGCGTACAGGGGATCCGAAGAGGACGGGACAGCGAAGGGGTTGCGCTGGAAGAGGATGTTGAGGAGGACGATGCCGATGGCCCAGATGTCTGCCTTGGCGGTAGAGTAGCCAGTGTTGCCAGGGTCGTACTGCTCAGGAGCCATGTAGCGGTCGCTGCCTACAGCAATCTCGTAAGACCAGGTGTCGCTAGTAGCAAGACCAAAATCTCCAAGCTTCATCGAACCATCCTGGGTAAGGAAGATGTTCTCGGGCTTGATGTCGCGGTGGTAGATACCCTTGGAGTGGATAAACTCAACAGCATCGACAAGCTGCATCATGAAGTCGCGCACGTGCTCAGTCTCGAGGGGACCCTTGCCAACACGGATGGCCTCGTAAAGGTCGCCATTGGAGCAGAACTCGAGGACTAGGTAGATGTGGTTCTGGGTCTCGAAGGACTGGAGCAGGTTGACAACATTGGAGTGGTCACCAAGGTGGAGGTGGATGCCAAGCTCCTCGGAGCGCTCATCGACTGCGAAAGCGGAAGGGCAGTTGACGGCGGCAGAGCTCTTGGTGATGACCTTGATAGCAACATTGTCACCAGTCACAAGGTCCTTGGCCTGGAAAACCATGCCGAAGGAGCCACTGTTGAGTGGGGAGATGGTCTCGTATCGTCCATTGAGCACAACGCCATCGTGAAGCTGATCGCGCATGCACTCCATTGGGACGATGTGTAGTGAAACTTGGGGGGTTGGCTGTAGTAGTAGTGAAGCCGAACAAACAAAGGAACAGGAAAGGTGAAGCTCGATATGCGAATCAAACAATGGGCAGACAGCCGAAAGCCCAAAAGCGATGCTCTATCAGACTTTTAGGTGACGACGGAGTCTTGGGAAGATATCAATAAATGGTTGTAATGGTGTCCGCTGGTTATGGGATAGGTGGGACCGAATATGTCGTAAGGCAACAGCGTTGGCTGTCGAGGAAACAGAAAGCAAAGTCGTCGGTGATATGCACAGGAGTCCGTCGACGGAAACAGCAAGGAAATGCTCAAGAGAGTGTAGTTCTCATTTGTCGGTATTAATTGCGTATGGATAGCTCGAGTCAACGAGCAATCGGGAGTGAGAGAGGAGGGATGGAGTCGTCGACGTCCGGAAAGGAAGAGTTATCGCTGCGTAAAAGAGAAGAGAGTCGTAACACGTGGAAGTGGAGGGTGTCGTCGGTAGGCAGACAGAAGGGGGTTGTCTGGATGACGCGATTGACGGCGTGAGTCAGGTGGCACGGGCTCACGCGGAAGAAAGGGAGCTAGCAGGTCGTCGAAGAAGATCGAGAAGATACCAGTTGTCGGAGTTCGCTAAGACGGGTTCGATTGATAGAGCATCAAACGGCAGCTTAGGGAAGCTATTGCGGCGCAGGTAGTCGGGCTGAGGTGAGGTGAGGTGAGGTGAGAGATGAGGACGAGTGGGTACTCGGGCTAGCTGTCGGGCGGATATCGGGATGGCCAGCAGCGAGCTCTCAGTGTCACATCAAATCAAGGCCCGGCGGTGGCAGCTATATGGTCGAGTATATGCGTGTGTAGCGCGTGCTTGTCGTGTGGTGATGGTGGAGGAAGAGGAGTCGGAGGGGGGAGGGCGGAAGGGATGGTGTTGTTGGCTTGTTGACGTTGTTGACGTCTGAGTACTGTTACCAATCAAGACCACTATCCACACATCATGACATCCCCATTCCCTC
>Ga0181465_100166_pt1 | contig 21300 bp, 18 predicted proteins | sample InSIn3gowninarea_FD_119076 | JGI IMG/M metagenome (GOLD analysis project Ga0181465, IMG submission 119076) | Clean room microbial communities from NASA Spacecraft Assembly Facility at Jet Propulsion Laboratory, Pasadena, California, USA -... ... | reverse complement strand
GATGCCTGAACAGATGCTCAAATTCAAAGCCCAATGGACATGACTCTTGCAGATTATCAATCGAACACGTGTGGGAGCATCTTCGGACAACCTAGGCGCAAATCCGGATCTTTGATACAAGATGATCATATCGTTCCAAAAGCGACTCTATTAGCCGAAGAAATAACTTGGTTGTAGAGTGAGCTGATATGGAGGCTCAAAAAAACTGCCTTGCCCACTTTCCAAGAAGGTTCACTCCTTTTTCCAACGAAGAAGCAGAATCAGGACTCGTCGTGAATGGTACCAAAAGTTTCGAGTCCTTGAGTGAATTCAGAAGGAGATTCATAACAGCGAAACGATCATCATTATGAGCGCTTGATCTCCCATTTCTGGCCTTGGATGCTGACTTCCTCGCCGGCTTTCTCGTCGTAGTCGTACCAATCACCTTCTGTCAGGTCAATGGCGTCAAACTTTGTGTTTGATTCGATGCCGGTAGCTTTCCACTCTCCCTGTGTATTGCATTAGTACTTTTCGAGGGGCTTGTAAAATGATTGGTAGGTTGGACGTACGTCTGGCTTGAACTCGACGAATTCAAGACCTCTGCAGTCGAACTCGATGATCTTTTGGGCCTTGGGGGTGTCGCTGTGGGTGTAGGGCTTGGGTGCTTCCTTGATGGATGCAGAGTGTTCTCTCTAGTAAAGCAAATGTCAACACGTTGGGCCGGTTTATAAGAGACATCAAAGATTGGGCAAACCTTGCAGTTCTTGCACTTCCAGACAAAGTTGGCCTCACCCCTGCTGCCAGATACTTCGTTTTGTTCCTATTTCAAAGTTGTTGGTGGATGAAAAAGTGAGAAAAAAGACAGAATAAAGACCTACGAATCTGCTCACGCTGACCCAGTTGGGGTGAACCTCACGACATGAAGTACATTGCACCTTGAATGTGTAGTAGAAAGGGCTGTCTTCGGTATCGATGGGGGCGAGATCTGTTACGCTGTTTCGAAAGATGTTGGCAAACCAAAATAATGCTTTGGACATCCATGACTATGAGACCTACCCGTTGAGCTCGGCAGTCAAAGTAAGTGCCAACATGATGTGAAGTGGATGTTTAGAGAGAAAATGGCGATTGTTCTAAAATGCTCACAACTGGCAAGAGCAAGAGAGAGCAGCGGAAGAAAGTGCCAAGGCCGCGCGGGAAAGTCAGTCGACTCGCGGGCCAAAAAATACCGGTCATCAATCACCGGAGACGGCACAGCCAGACGACAACAGCCCTTCCCTTTGCTTTTCCAAGGACCTGGTGGAGGGGGGTCGCGATGCAGCAGCGATAATAATGCAAACACTTTGGTCACGGATAGCGCAGACCGGACTCAGCTGCCATTGTCCGTCGTGTGTGTCGGCCGGTGCCAGTGGGGTTGCTAGGCGGACTACCAATGCTGCGGGCAGGAGGCCAGTGAGGTGGGCGCTGTCGTCGACGTTCGTATACTCAGGCATCTTCGCCGCCGCCGCTACCACCGATGCTGGATTCAAGCAAAAGAGACGGGAACAATGGGACCGTGCTATCGCAGACATCAAACACGATCTCGACCAGCCCGAATTGGGCAAAACTACTGTTACCCAGGAGCTTGCCCAGGCTCAGAAAGAGAAGGAAGAACAGATCCAGATCGAGCAAGAGAAGGGAGAGGCTGTACCCTGGAAGTTACTCTTTGACGACCTGCGAGAAGCCATTCTTGAAGATCCACACGAAGAAGCACATCTCGATGGCCCTGTATGGCCAACAAACACAGGCGCTGAACTACACAGGCCCTTCGTTGCTCCGAATTCCATCTATGCCAAACCCTTCCACCGCGAAAGAGCACTCGCCGCGCGCTGGACCACAAAGAAGATACGCACAACCGAGTTGGCCGTCGACAAGCTTGTTCTGCGCATGCTGTTACATCTGGATGACCTTGGTTTCCGAAGATGCTCCCACACGTGTTCGATTGATAATCTGCAAGAGTCATGTCCATTGGGCTTTGAATTTGAGCATCTGTTCAGGCATCCCAGTTGTCGTGGTTTCTATCGTCGATTCAACCCCAGAGTCCACGGTAAATCTATACAAATCTCTTCTAAGAACATGAAATCATGAACGGAGGTCTTGTTTGCCTTGGGCAGCAAGCATCATACCAACATCATCTCGGTGTTCCTGCTCGGCTAACTCGACTTCCGGGTATCGGAGACGTATCCGCTGGACCCCTTGGCAGTTTGGAAGCTTCTGTCAGCCCTCTTATTTTGACACATGCGATCCCACGTGTGTGGAAGCTCTCGTAACTCTGAACAGAGTTTGATGAAAGGAATGATCATGCAGCAAGAAAATCAGTTTGATAGACGCACTTTGAAGACGCGTAGATCGGAGATTCTGGAAATCGTCTAGAGAAACGTCGAGGATGCGCTGCCAAGAATGGTAGCAATAACGTGAGCAATCAATCCCAAGCGGGTTGTTGATGCCGTGATAGCCCTTTTTCGGGACGGGTGCTCGAGCAGAAAGAGGACAGACCCGAATGCGAATGACGAACAAGCCCATGAGGTACGGTGACAAGGCGTGCCAGGCGGTTTGAAAAGCTACCGCACAATAAAACAGCAGATATATCGGTTTTGGGTGAAGATCATCGTCACCACCTCACGTCAAACCCCTGCCCGATCTCGAGCACCGCCAATCCCTAAGCCTAGAGATCGCAAAGGTCAGGGACGACTGCGTGATTGTCACCAGTCCTACCAACGAAAGAAACCTCATTTAGGTCCTTCTTGCCGTTTTACCTTTTCCTTTTCTTTTGCATCACACACAACCAATGTCGAAGCCTTGTTCCACGACTTATCAATCTTTTACAGCATTCTGTTGCTGCAGTGCAGCAGCATCAAGCACGCCTTCCAACACCACATGGAGCCATGGAATAACCTGTTGAGCTACCTCGAGCCCGACGAGATCGAAAGCATCTACCTAGCCGGCTGTGACCAAAGCCTGAGCCACCCCTTCCAGACCACGGATCCGCCTTCAACACCCCAAAGACACGACAGCGGCGTTTCTGGCGTATCTCCAGAAGAAGACGATACCAAGCTTGCGCGACGTTCGAATGAACCTTTTCCTTCACAAGAAGATTATATAGTCGTGTGCAGGCAAGAGCAACCAAGCCAGGAGGACTTCGACAATGCCGCTTGGGTCAGCACCAAGCAGAATGGCCTGACACAGTACTGGGCTCCTCGCTACACCGCTTCGCCCCACAACATCTCACAAAGCGCCAGATTGCTGTACATGTCCAGTCTGAAGACATCAGCAATCTCTCAGAGCACACATAAAGGATGTACCGCAGTGGATCTGTCTGCAGGATCCGGTGCCATTGCTTTCAGCTACGCGGCAGCTGGAGTGCAAAAAGTCCTTTGCTGGGATGCAAATCCTTGGAGCATAGAGGGCTTGAAAAGAGGCGCGATTAAGAACAGGTGGCACGTTCAGGTCTACCATGGCGATCAGATCCAAAGCAAAAACGTCAAGGTATCGTCAAAGACTAGAGTGATGGCGTTCGTCGAAGATGGCGATAAAGCTTCAAGCAGGATACTTGGCTTGAGAAACTCTCTACCACCGGTCAGACATGTAAACTATGGACCTCTGCCCACATCTCGCAATCTTCATGCGATAGCAGCAGCGGTCCTGGATCCGAGGCTGGGAGGATGGCTACAAATACACGAGACGTATCGTATGCAAGAGGTGGTTTATGGAGCCAACAAGACCAGAGCCGAGCTCGAGGCTGTTGTCGAAACGCTGGATCGGGAAAGAGGGTTCTTGACAGATGCCGAAGGAATTCCTAGAAGGCCAGTAGTGCAACACATCCAGCGCATAGGCTCGGAGACTCCGGGTGTACTCCACTGTATCGTAGATGTCCACATCCCTTCAATTCGAATATGAGATAACTCCTCAATCATCTGTCCACTGCAGAGCAGGATCCTCTTGCGCAAGTCCTTCAGCTTCCAACAACGCCTCCTGTGCCCTTTGCGATGCCAAGTAATCACTATACACACTTGCCCACTTCTCAATCTTGTCCGTATGCTCAATCAGCTTTTGTATCGAAAAGCAAAACGGTATAAACACATCTGGATTCTGCTTGATTTCATCTGCCGCTTGTCCCAAATCGATGACTTCGGAAATGGAAAGACCGCCTCTTCCCCAGTCGTCTGAAAGCTTGAAGTAGGTACGCTCTACAGCGGCTACGAATTCATCGTGCATGCCCTTGAGCTTGAGAGGATTTGTCTTAAGACAAGGGTGGTCGTAGTTGGGATGTGGTAGATGGTAGTAAGAGCCATAAAAGCCGTCTATGCAGAAGGGACACCAGCGATCAAAGTGGTTAACCCAAGTTTCCTTTGCCGTAGCGATAATCTGGAAGACGACTGATCTGTGGCCTGTCTGTCCGAGATCTCCTTGGAACGTGACTCTGATATCTTGAATCATCCTTGCTGTAAACGGCAGTGTCTTCAACCATGCTAAAGTCTCGTCCGCAAACGTTAGACCAAAGGTTCCGTCTAGACCTCTTGTGTAAGAAGCTTGAAAACTGTTTACTCGCAGAAACGTCGGGAGGCATTCCTGTCTGATTTGCTTGCAAACACAAGCTAGAGCTGGTGTTCGCATAACCTCCAGATGCAATCTCCGTGGCCGTGCTAGTGCGTATTGATATATTCGAACTCTGATCTCTGCTGGTAGATCCATGAACGGAAAAGACTCCTCGGTGTCTAATCGCGGATCTTTCACGACTTCTTCTCGGGAGAGTGCAATCTTCTCATCCTGAATGGCAATCTTGCGTCGATGTCTTGCAAATGCTCTTGCACCTGAATGGTACTGGGAGCTGATGGGCACCAAGCCAAGCGTTAGATATGCTTGAGAGACCCGGCTTGACTGGGCCGCATCCAGGTGAGACATGGCGACTGTGTCCGAACTCCTCGTCTCCAGAAGATATGATTGGTGATAAAAGTTATGGCGAGTTGATATTTCGCGAAGGCAATTGAATAGGAAATTCAACATGGAAGCCGAGGGCGACGGTGACGTTGTGAACGGTAGGCCGAAACCACGGATCGCGCAAATCCTCGTCTCGAGCCATGTCTTGGCCCTTATGAGTGCGATACTTGGATGTTCTCTGCTCTTGTAGAAGGCATGTTCAATTGCGTTCATTATTTGTCGCTGTTTACAAGATCAAATATTCATATGTTAATCATCTCAAGCTGAGCAATTTTTAGGGACCCCTGGCATGTAATAAAGCTTTTTTGTCATTTCAATTCAGACCAGGCAATGCTAAAAAATATGCTCATACTATGCTCCCATACTACTCCTACAATGCTAAATGCGCCGAAACATACTTGTCCCAGTGCTCTTCCGTATCTGCCTGCTTCCAAGCCTCTACACCGCCAGAAACACCTTGCTCATCCACAGTCCAATGGCCACTTTTAACATTCATCAACCAGTTCTCCAATATCGCCGTCAACTTAGGACCATGGCGTAAGGTGAAGGGATTGATGCCATGAGCATAAACCTCTGTATGACTCTTTTGCATCAATCTACCATCGCTGGTTCTGGCCTTCTTGTTTCCTCCTACTGGGAAAGGGAGCACAAGGCGACATGCATCCTCAAATGGGTTTTCCTTGTTTGGGTACGAGTCGAGGTATAGACCGCAAGGAACTTCTTGTACTGTGCTGAAGGGCCAGCGAAAATTTGCTTGTTTGGAGGTTACCGTGCCCTCTGCGCGGAAAAACAAGAACGGCATTTTGATACCCTCGGTTTCTTTCGGGTATTTCGCAGCGACGTGTTTGAAGGGCTGATTCACGAACTCGGATGCTTGCGGCAGGCGAATTCCTGGTGCTACGTACCAAATTCGTGGTTGCCGGGCGTGAGATAGTAAATCATATGCAAATCCTCTCGGTACGCCTGCAGCGGAAAGGCCGGATCGACTGCAGAGTGGTGTGGTGTTTGGATCTTCTTCTTCATCTCGTAATCCGCTCCTAATCTCGATTTCTGTAAAGAGCTGCTCCCAGAGTTTGAGGCACGAAGTCAAATCGCCTTGAGTGTATGATACCAGAGTCCAAGGGTGTGTGTCGTAGCGTGACCGCCGGGCTCCAGTATAAGGGTCTACTTTTGGTCCTGAGGGCGCGATCTCCTGCCATGATGTCTGACCATCGGGACCTTGCACTGGTCCGAGACGTGGCTCGCGACCAATGGACTCGTGTAATGCCACAGCCTTTCCTGCTTCAATCATGTCGATATAAGCGCTGAGAATTGATTCTAGTCTTTGCCATGGTAACTTCTGGTCGTACAGGTCGAAAATATGTAGAAAGGTAGGCATGAAGATTGCCTTGCCAGTCACCTGATCGTATCTGTATTCCGTGATTAGCCCTGTTTTTCCTCTGGTTTTTTTCGATAATCATCTGCTTGCAGTTTCTCTTCAAGGAATTGAAAAAGCGCGGATTCCCCATCGAGATCGAAAATTCTCTTACACAATGCCACTCCGTTGGCTAACCAACTCCTTGTTCGTCATATACAAAGTGACAAACCGGTGTTTCTCTCCTTTGATCTGCTTCTCGTCATCATCCAGCAAATCTCCTAGATACAGCATTTCTCTGGGCTTCGCAACTCTGCTGATGTAGTAGAAGAAATGGCTTCCGTCTCCTCCAGGCAAGTCAAAAATCTTCTTCAAGAATTTGACCAAGGACGGCCGTAGTAAAACTTCGAGGGTTGTGTTTCCGCGTTTCTGCCACCAGGTTTTGCGGTCCATGTCGGCGACCTTGCGACCACTGCGTAACCAGCCATAGATGGCTATTGTGTTGTGTAAAGCGGCGCATCTGTCAAAATCCAGTTCCGGTGCTTCTCGTGGCGGTCGTTGAGATGTGACCCTTTGGTTGGCGATTGAAGCAAAGGGACTCGCCATTTTCCACTCTGACTTCTGTTTCGAATTTTCTTTGTTTGGGTCAATCTAGCAATTCTAATATCACAGGGTGTCCAGCTGGTTGAGAGAACGAGAAAGGTCCAAGAAGAGGGGTCACCAAGGTACAGTGCAGGAGTAGAAGGCGCGAATATGTATAAAGTCCCCTTGCCGACGATGGCGTTCCGGGCCCGTGATCTATATACTTTTGCCCTTCGCTGACCGAGAAGCAGAGCCGCACGCACGCGGAAGAAACGGCCTACCTACGTAATAGCGGTGCACTGGCCTTCTTGAGCATTGAGGAATAAGTAAATGCACAGCCAGTAAAATAAACAAGGAACTGGTCACTTTGGAAAAGGGAGAATTGGTTAAGAAGGAACAGCAGTTGGCGCACATAGGCGTTAAGCCGGTGTCTTGGTGTAACTTTGTATCTTTCGCATAACAAGACTTGATTTCCTTTACGACTTTCGCTACTCTTGGCTCGAGAGATATATATCGTTTATGCCTCCCAGCGATGAAATAAACGCTATAAAGATGATGGAAGAATCAACCAATAATTCTCCATCGGTGACCTATTTTTCGTATCATAAAAGGTCATGAATGACATAAGATGACCATCACGGTTTTCTGAATTTATCCATTGCGACCCTGTTGATCCCTGAATGTGGGCTTCGATTGATCGATCCACCGGGCCGCACAAGGAAAATTACCCGGCGGCTGGTCCAAAATTGATATATGCAGGTCAGCAGATGCAGAACCTGGAGAAGGACATGCGAACTCCATGTTTCTTGAGCGCGTGATGGTCGTTTGAGCTTCGAGGCTGTAAGAGCCGGCCGTTTGGTCCAATGCGAAGACGGAAGGCATTAGCCAGTGACGTCAGAAGAGATCAAGTCAGAGATGGTCATTGAGGCCAAAGCTTGGACATAGCATAGCCGTGGTATAGTGGACATGAGGACCACGTACGCACACAGCGGTCGCGGCCTTGATGCCCATGGAAGCGTACGAGGCTAGACAGCGTGTCCTCCCTACCTGTGTGACACAGATTGATCTGGCTTAGAATGGATCTGGGCAGAAGGTATCACTTTCGGACGCGAGCTCTTCTCACGTTCCCGTGTTTCTCCTGCGTAGGGTATTTTTTCTTTGGGGGGACCCATTCGTCCTTCTTGTCTTTCCAGAAACCCTTGCCGTAGCTGACAAGAATCTCCTCTCCTGGCCTGATGCCATTTTTTCTCATGCCAGACTTGCCAGTGGTGACTGTGAAGATGCCAATCCAGCGCTCCCACTTTTTTTCGGCGGTCTGAACCCAGATATCGCGGAATTCAGCATTAGGAGCGTCGGCGATGCCACGGTAGTCATTTATGAAACGAGCTTCGTTGCCAGATTTTGCAGCATCTTGGGCGAGGTCAAGATCTCGATCGAGCGATATATCGTATTCAGAGTCGGGGTCTGTGTCTTCAGGCTTGTTGGTGTGTAGACGACCAATGTATGGTAGGATGAAATTGCCGGGATGGAAGTGCTTCATGGCAGCGAGACCATATTGGCCATGGGCGGGATGGTCTGGATCATTGAGAGGGACGATGCGAACGTCAGGGTTGGGAAAGGACAAGGCGTCGGCAGAGAAGCGGGTGAAGGAAGCAGTAGCAGCAGTCGGAGTGTTGAGGATCTTGAGAGCGATGGCAGGTACGGCCGGGGAGATTTTGGGACGACGCAGGTACTCGATGTCTTGGGGCCAGTCGACGGGCAATTCTTGCTGCGGCACGTCGTCTTGTTGCAATGCTCCTCGTTGTTGTGGTAGCACCTCGTCCTGCAACGCTCCTTCTTGTTCCGACATGATTGCTGAATGTAGAATGCACGAAGGTTGAGATGGCGCAAAAACTTCTTGTCGCGGTCGCGGAAAAGAGCCGCTCAAACTGCTGCCCCGCTGCTGCTCGCACGTTTCAACCTCCAGACCCTTGACACTTGACATTCGACCCTTGCAGACCAGAAATGGCGGCCGTCTTTTCGACGTCGGCCGTTGATGCCCAGGTCGCAGCACTCCGTCAACAGATCCAAGCCACCGAGGAACAACTATCCCACCTCCGAGAACAGTTGGCCCATGCCGAGGAAGCCCAACACCGTGCCCAAGATGCTGGCAAGCTCGAGACAGACTGGCAGCAAGAGATCCTGGGCGCTCTGAACAACCCCCAACACCAACAACCCAACCAAAGATTCGCCCTCAGCAATGCCGACTTCAAGCGCTACGGACGCCAGCTCATCATGCCCCAGGTCGGCTTGCAAGGACAATTGCGACTGAAGGCCGCCCGAGTACTCATCGTTGGCGCTGGAGGCCTGGGTTGTCCTGCTTCTGCATACCTTGCTGGCGCAGGCGTCGGCACTCTGGGTCTGGTAGATGGCGACACCGTAGAAGAGTCAAACCTCCACCGTCAAATTGCTCATTCCACCGATCGCGTCGATATGTTCAAGGTTGACAGCGCAGTTGCCTATCTGCGCGCCTTGAATCCCAATGTCAACTACGTCCCACACAGGGCCCATCTCACCCCTTCCACTGCACTGGATATTTTCGACAACTATGACTTCGTACTTGATTGTACAGACCATCCAACTTCACGCTACCTCATCTCGGATGCCTGCGTCCTGTCAGGAAAGCCTCTTGTATCCGCATCTGCTTTGCGCACAGAAGGCCAGTTGACTGTCTTGAACAATCCTCCGCGGGCTCCTGGTGCACCAGACGGTGGTCCTTGCTATCGTTGCGTCTTTCCACGCCCTCCACCTGCTGAGTCTGTCGTCAGCTGTGGTGAAGGTGGTATCTTGGGTCCCGTCGTTGGCGTCATGGGTATCCTCCAAGCCTTGGAGGCTATCAAACTTATCACCTCTCCGCCCAATGCTGCGGCGGCTCCTCCAGCCCTTCTTCTTTTCTCTGCCTACAGCATACCTCAATTCAGGAATGTCAAATTACGTTCAAGACGTCTTGATTGTGCTTCGTGTTCGGCAAACCATACCGTCACCGAATCAAGTCTGACTTCTGGATCCATGGACTACGTGGCCTTCTGCGGCGTCACCAATCCTGTGAACATACTTCCACCTTCATCGCGCATAAGTGCCGCTGATCTTGTTTCCACTCTCGCATCTGCCTCACCACATGACGATGATGCCCCGATCGTCCTTGATGTCCGCGATCAAACACAATTCGAGCTGTGCAGTCTACCCAACAGCATAAACTTACCGTACCAAGGACTACAGACTCGTCTCCGCGAGGACACCCAAATCCTCGAAGATCTCAAGGGAAGAGATGTCCTAGTAGTCTGCAAACTCGGCAACGACTCCCAGCTTGCCGTGCAGATGTTGGAGACGATGAGCCCAGGCAGCATGAAGAGTATAAAAGACGTCCAAGGCGGCTTCCGCGCATGGAGAAATGAGGTGGATCCTGAATGGCCCGATTATTGAGAATTTTTAACTCTGCAATATCACACTCTCAAACATGTCTCCCAATCCTCTTTCCTTCAGCCAAGCCTCTATAGCAGCCATGTCACCTCTATTTTGCCTAGCCCCATGCCTCTCACCCACTAGATCAGTAATTTCTATCATGCCATCAAATGCCCTTGTGACCTCTGGCCCAGTTTCTCTGTACCTCTCCGACACCTTCTTCTGATGCGAGGGAATGTCTCCCCAGCTGACCGTCTTGATCTCATTCATATAGGCATCGATATTAGTCGCTGAGCCTTCCAAACATAGCAGTCCTGGCTTCCCAGCGAGAACAAAGCCAGTCAGAGAGTAAGAGGGTGCCCAATCCACCATATGTTGCCGCTTTTCTCTTGTGCTGAGAGAAGGAAAGTAAAACCACACACGCACCAAAGGTCCCAGTGATACTTTTGTTTCTGTAGCTGTGCCTGTAGCAGGTATAACCGAAGGTCCTTGATCCCGCAAAAAATCCAAAGCACCAAATATATCCTCCGGTAGGCTAGAAGATAAAGATGCCAAACTCGCTTTATCCAGCCATGTTGGTTGACGCAGTGAAAATGTTATAGGCGGCGGTTCCGAGCACTCTGCCTCAGTACTCCGCAGTGGTGCTTTCACGTTTACTTGGATGGAATGTGAAGCATCCAAAGATACGTGTAATGCCAGATTGACTTCTGAAGGTGTAGGTGTTATGCCATCACTTCCATTGTCGCGGATCTTTGTGATGAAATCGAGATCTGAGGTGGATATGTCGAATTCGGTTGAGTCGGGGAACATGGCTAGAAGAAGATCCAACGTTGAGATTTGAGACTCTAGGAGGTCTGGGGGCAGGGGGTGGGAGGAAGTCATTATGGTTGATCTCTTGCAACTGAATTTTCAATTCCAAGTAAAGATATGAGGATACAGTCACTGCTGTTTTGATTCTGAGAGGGCTGTTAAATCAAAGCAAGTAAGCAAAGGTACCAGAAGGAAAGTAGGTAGTAGGTGACTGTATACCTTGTTCTTGCGGTTATGTCTCTTCGATATCGTTAAGCGTTCGAGACGATCAGCACCAAATCCCCAAGAAGACTGTTTTTTCAGAGACAGAAGTGCAGTCCTTCTAATCCCAAACGATCGTCAAACGGCCTAAGCCAAAGCAAGCTACGAGGTCATCAAGATCTCGAAAAGCATCTAATTACAGAAAGTCCCATCGCGCATCCACCCAACGACATCGGAGTCGTGTGGATTTATGCGTTTCTATGCACCATGCACAACTCAGTGTGGAGATGGAAGTCCGCCAAAGCTTCAAGGCTCTTCAAACATTCCATCTACGATCACCCATGCGGAATCACCTTGAAGACAAGGTTTCGCAAGCACCAAGCTACCAGTCCTCTTAGCAAACAATAGAGACTCCTCATTCAGTCATGTAAAGCGAAAGGCTTGTAGGAGTCGTCGTGGCAGGGCGCACGCAAGGCCGATGTCGCAGAAAGCGGTAAATCTAATCAGATTGATCAGGCCATTTCCCTTGATCTTAGATGATCTGATAACATTTTTAAGATCCAAACCTGAGTCCTTCTATTACACTTCCCATTCGTTCTGATTTCTTAATCTGATCTATACCAACTTCTTTTACTTTTCCAATCATTCATCTGCTCATCAGAAGACTTTATGGTTGTGTTAGCAGCAAAAAAAAAAAATCATGGCTTCTACACCTTCTACCTCCACACCAAGCCCTCTCCTCTCCCTGCCAGCAGAACTGCGTCTCCAAATCTACAGATATGTCCTTGGAGACTCTTCTTCCCAGCATACAACCCATCTGCTCTCCCAATACTGTGGACACAATACCTGGGTATCTCCACCAATCTCCCACACCTGCTCTCTCATCCGCAACGAAACCTTACCTCTCTACTTCAGCACTGCAGAATTCATCTACGACTTACGATCTCCGCTAGACGATGGAGTAAAATGCTTGACCAAAGCACTGCAATGGCTACGCGACAACAAACTCGTGTTGAAAAGACTAGAATTCAAGCATGTCAGCAAAGGCATCCTCTCAATCCAAGAATTAAGAAAATGGGTAGAGTGTTTTGTCGAATACTCTGACGTATTACCAGAGCACGAAAATATCAACTTTTGCCAGCAAGGGCTACGGTACAGACGGTTTGCTGTTCAAGCTGCTGTTGTCTTGGAAGCATTGATTGGGTTTTCTGCTTCTGTCAATAGAGGCATTATTGGCAGTGGAGAGGAGAAAGAGTTGGAAGAGTGGATAGAGAGGTTTTTAGAAAAGACGGAAGAGGGAGAGATTGTTCTTAGAGGTATTAAGGTTGCAGAGGAGTTTGTCAGGGGCTTTGGGGCTGCTGCTGCTGGTGAGGTGCAAGGGTTTAATGTTTTGAGGTGGGTGTTGATGAGTGGAGGCATGATTGAGGGATTGAAACATGCTGGGTATACATGAGCTCGTAATATGGGAAATCCCTGAAAAGCATGGATTAATGCATGTTGCTTAGACTTTGTTTGGATACCTCCTAGAGATATAAAGAGAGTGTGAAAGGACAAGCGCGCTTTTGCTGCCTTTCATCCGCGATCACAATCAAACCCCTTCATTGCAAAACCCGTCTGCAAACTTCATCCTCGCACAGATCTTGCTATTTCCTCTCAGCAGATGCCAGAAAGCTTATCCCTTAGTGCCTCTGGCCTTCTCAAGGTGTTCTTTAGCATGAGCAGTGCAACGCTTGCTAACACTCTCCTTAACTTCATTTGCAGTCTTATCCCAATCAGGGCAAAGTTGTGTGGGTTCCCATTCTACTGCGGTGCTCGCCTTAAGAGCTTGGGTACAGATGTCGCAGTGTTTGTGGATGCAGCCGCAGAGCATGTAGGTGGTAACTCTTGCACGGCACATGATGTGTGTTTCTTGGACTTGGTTGTCTTGGGATGTATAGATGTAGAAGACTAGAATTGGACTTAGCAAAAAGAGTCGTCTTGTTGATAAATATGATTGAGGCTTTACCTCTGTACTTGAAGTATGGACACTTGTATCAATGGATAAGAGTCGGGATATCGGAGTGGTCTTTGAGATGCAATCGTCCAGTTCGGATATTGGCTTGATGAAAAATGTTGTTGTGGACAAGGAGCAAGGGTGTTTGAACACTTGGTTGAGATACAGACAACCTCCCATCGTGCCTTCACGTTCTGCATTGGTTGTGTACGCGTGGCACCGCACGTGGTATTGTTATACCATGCGTTGTGGAAGGTACGACTGATATGACTTCTTGCCTTGCTGGAATCGCATGAAAGTACAGTTGACAGATCAAGCATGCGAAAGCACGTGTTCAAGAGCGTAGCAGTCTCGGATCTGCCCGTGTTATCAACTGCAGTATTTACTAGAAAAGATTTGCAACGAGGATATTCTTCTTGTATGCAGAGGATACATAATGATGATTGGAAATTGGCGCGTGAGTACAGCTGGTTTGTCGTTGAGACAAAGACGCTACTCACTCGCTCTAGCCTAGACTTATCATTTGGCTGGCCTAGTACGCTCCCACATCTCAAAAATGGTCTGGAAGACACTTGTAGCAAGTTTGAGTGTTTCCTCGTCGACATTGCTTCCGCCAAAGCGACGTTGGAATCTGTCAGGGTGCCAATTGACACTCTCATCTTTGAGAGTCTTGACTCGAACATCCTCAGAGTCCAATGGAGCATTCGAGAAGAAGTCTTCGACATTTTGCTTAGCAACATCTTTGGCAGCCAGACTTTGAACGGGCCAAGGAATTGCTCTAAGTAGCTCTTCGCCTTGAAGTTGTGCAGAATTGGCTTTGAGGTCTTGCCATCTTTGTTGATAAGACAGCCAGGCTTGTTGCCATCTCTTTGCTTCTTTCCGTTTAGCACCTCGAGCAAGAGCAGCGTCGACATCGGACATGAAACTCTTGTCGCGTGGCGCATCCCGGGTGTCTGGCTTTTGACGGCGTGTACGAGTAGATCTCTTCTCATAGCCCTTCTCTTCATTGCCAATCCATTCAAAGTCTTCCTCGTATTCATCGTCCTCGCTGTCATGCCTTCTCTTCCTAGATCTAGCGTTGCGAGCCTCCTCTTCACGCTCAGCACGCGCTTGTCGCTCCCTGAGCAACTCGGGGTTCTTCTTTTCCCACATCTTGGCCTTGACGTATTCGACGTATTGATCATCAGTCATTTGCTCGAGATGTCCTTGGTCGTCTTTGACCGAAGGTCGAGGGTATGAGTGGATGGACTCTCCATAGACACCTTCCCAGTAAGCCGCACCTTCGTCATCTGCCATGGCATCGAACAGCGATTCTCGGAAGGCAAGATCTGGGTCTACAGACTGTGCAGCATTGGGCTCGGGCTGGGGCGAGGCTGAAATGGATGGATCCAAGTACTGAGAAGTGCGCGGTCGCGAGAAGGGATGGGCGGTATAACCTTGAACGTCGGCCTTGTCATGCTCATCGGTATGTCTGGAAGTGTGTCTGTGCCTGTGTCTGTGTGATGAATGCCTGCTCTTGCGTCTCTCACTACCGCCACTCTTGCCATCTTTGAAACGGAAGCGCAAAGACGGTGGCGACTTGGATCGGCGTCTTTCGCTGCCATGGTGTCTGTTGCTGTCTCTCTCTTCGCGCATGCGTGTTGAACGGTGGCGCGTCATACGGTCATATTCGTCCAGAATGCGCTCGTGCTCGCGCTGCGTTTGTTCGTGTGATTGGCGCGCGAAATCATGGTCGCGTATCTGCTCTTTGATCTGATTGATGCTATCTTGGATGCTAGGCATCTCGAGTCTTGTGCTGACAATGTCAAGAATTTTAGAAAGATTCACGATGCGGTGCCAAGTCGAAAGAGCAGCCAACACCTCAGCGAGCCGAGGGCAACAAAGTCAACAAAATACCAACCTCTCAAAATCAGTTGGTGTCGATACATCGTCGAAACATAGGATATGCTGTAGCTCAACGATTTTTTGTGTGAAGCTTCTACATTATGACATCACATAAGGGAAAACACCAAAGAGGAAAGGTAAATATTGAAGAATTATTGTTCATTCTAAAAGGTTCGTTATACTACATTAAAGTAATCGTTCGTTACTGATCGTCATCTTGAGGTGAGGGGTCATAGCGAGTCATTTATTTCATGAAACCCTTCTTGCCATCACCGTCAGAGTCCTTCATGGGGTTGAGCTTGTCCAAGAGGGAAGCCTTCTTGTGCTCGGTGGTGCCAGTGCTGTCATGGCCAGTGGCGCGCTCGCCCTCGCGGACGTCGTCTTTGAGGCGCTCACCAGTGGACTCGTGCTGACCGGTGGTGCTGCCGGCCAAGCCTGAGCCGGTAGAGCCATGGTGGCCGCTGAGTTCACGCTCACCCTCACGGACATCCTCTCTGAGACGCTCGCCAGTGGAGCCAGTCTGGCCATAGCCGGAGCCGGTGGTAGATGAGCCGTAACCAGAGGGAGTGGAGCCAACGCCGGAACCGCCAGTGAGGCTGGTGCCGGCAGTCTGGCCGTAGCTGCCAGTCTGACCGTAGCCGGTCTCGCCGTAGCCAGTGCCGGTAGTAGATGAGCCGGTAAGGCCGGTGCCGGTGTGAGAGCCAGTAAGACCACGCTCACCCTCGCGGAGATCCTCTCTCAGGCGCTCGCCAGTGGAACCGGTCTGGCCATAGCCGGTACCGGTGGTAGATGAGCCGGTAAGGCCAGTGCCAGTCTGACCGTAGCCGGATGAGCCAGTGAGGCCGGTGCCGGTGGTGGATGAGCCGGTGAGGCCACCAGAGTAGCCGGGGATGCCAGTGTCTCTACCGCTGGCGGGGTCAAGAAGCTCACCAGTGCGGGTGTTGTGGTTGTGGCTGAAGTCGTGGCCGTGGTGGGCAGTGCCGTGGTGGAGCTGGTGACGCTCCTGGGGGTCAGAACCGCTGAAACCAGTGGACTGGACATTGCCAGCATCGTAGGGAGCACCGCCAACACCAGCACCTCTGACGCCAGAGATGGGCTCAGTGCCAGACTGAGAGAGACCGCCGGTCAGACCCGAGCCAGTCGAGCCGTGGTGGTGGTTGTGGTGGTGGTGAGAGTGAGAGCCAGTCGAGCCGGTCAAGCCTGAGCCCTGGTTGCTGAGATCGCCGTAGTTGGAGCGGGTGTCGGTCTCCTGCTGACGACCGGCACGAGTAAGGTGGTCATCGACACCGTCCTGGCCAGTGCGACCGCCGGGGATGTCGGAGGCCTGCTGGCGTCTGTTGCGGTCCATAGTCTCGGTGCTACCACCCTCCAAGGCGTGCTCAGCAGTGTTGTCTGTTCTGGGGTCGCTGTTGTTGCTGTTCTCGGCGGCGGTGGCATCGCTGTCAATGCCCTTGGCCTCAGCGGAGCCAACCTTGACTTCGTGGCCACCAGCTCCGGGCTCGTTGCCATGGGGGTGAGCCTCACGACGAGGGTCGTGCTCTCCAAGATCACCGGGGAGATGGGCTGGAGTTGTATTAGCCACGATGTGAACTGAAATAAGATAATTGGAAGCTCAAGCTTGACTTACCAGGAACGTTCGACATGATGTGTGTTTATGTGTGGATGAAAGTTCAAAGGGGGTATAGGTTGAAAAGGTTGATGGGGTATCAAAGATGAAAGTTGTTTGTTTGGAGAAGATGTTATGGTATGAAAAAGTGTCTGTCGGAGGGAATCGTGCGAGGTATTTAAATGCGTGTGGTGAGAGAGCTGTCGTTCGATGGCTACCAGGTATGATGTATGTTACCCCACCATGGCACGTCATCTGGAAGCTGCCACGCCCAAACAGGCTGCCCCGCCCTCCGCGTACCATCTTCTAAGCACGTTGCTACACTTTCATCATATGGTTCTTCGCCTTTCCATAAACGTTTCCTTGTTTCTATTCCGAGTGATAATCTTCTTCCATGGCCAACTTGTCATCATAGCACGCGCAAACTCAGCCGCATCGAACCTGCAAAACCTGACATCAAGGGTCAAATACAGGAATAGATGTGGCAGAGCCTCGTCAGAGCAAGCTTCGCTTGAATCGCTTGTGAGAGTCTGGACTTTGGCTTTTCAGGTTTCTCATCCTTCCGTGCTTTTCATTCTGCCCTGCTTGCGCATAATCGACGTCAATCCTTTCTAGCTAGCTCCATTCCTTCCTGCCACGCAAGCCTCATTTCGTCTTGTCAAGCCACTTTGTCGTGCTTGGTCCTGCAGACGTCAAGCCACTTGGTCTCGCTGCAAGTTGCACCTGTAATCCCTCCACCAACCTAACGGCCGTGAACCTTGGACAGTCACGAAACTCACATGACCCTGTACGGATCATGCTTAACCAGAACCAAGGCCAATGACATCTTGGCTAGTCTTGTTTTCGTGTATAACGAAATGACGGCAGCTTTTGACGAACCTGCTCATGCAAGATTTCTCCTCGCGAGAGTGGAAGCAACATGCAGCAATCGTTGAGAACAGCCAACGTTTTTAACTAGGTAGTTGTGCATGGGCATAAATTTAGGTCGTTCAAGATACATTAGAAAATTAAAGACAAAGGAGATAGACGACAGAGCCATCTCGTGGAATCATCGGCCAGCCAGACGTTCCATTGCTTGACCTTGAACCAGTCCAACCAAGCAAGCGTGTATCATCGGTGTCTCGTTTGCTTCGTAGCTGATCTGCACTTCGACGGTGCGAACGACACTTGCCATGTCCTGTTGTGCTAGGAAGCCTTCTTGACTCGCTGGGGTACCCAAAGCGACCACTCCTACGCCGGCTCCTGTCTTGCTTTCTACGTCGTCCACTCCTGTCTTTCTTTCTTCGTCATCTGCTCCTGAGGTATGTACGCTGCGTAGCGAGATTGTATCATCCCAAGGCTCTTTTTCCTTACGAGTGATCGAGAAGAGCTTGTTGGCTTTCTCGCGGGCTTCCTGGGCAAGAGGTCGTAACAGGGGCAGCGATGTGACGGTGAGCACGACGTTAAGTTCGACCGAGACCCACGTAACGAAGGGTGTAAGCTCATCTGGATCGCTCGTCAGATTTGGGTCAATTGAGGCGACAGAAACTTTTCGTGTGACTTACATGTATAATCGCCAATATCGCTGAGTTTGTGGGCGGCGACTGTCCGTACAATGGCTGCAATCATGGCTCTGCGTTGAGATGCTGTTAGTTCCAAGATCTGTGCGAAGTTCTATGGGGTTGTCTTACATGATACTCAGACAGAGTAAAGAAGCCACACCAATCTTGTTGCTTGTCGCCAACTTGGTATGCATAATCAAGAGAGCAGGCTGAACAGTCAAAAAGAAATCAGTCAGAGTATTGAAGGCTGTTTCTTCGTTAGCATGTATCATAAAGAGTATCTCTTTTTCGGTACTACTGACCACCAGCAAAGTAAGCATAGTTTGTCTGGATTTCTACGGGCAAGCAGTATGTGAAGTACTGGCCAAGATGTAGCGCAAACAGGCCGTCAAGGTGAGTCCCGCAGGTCAATAGAAGAAGGAAAGATGCGAGAACATTAACAATGATCTGTAGAATAATAAACAGCCAGATGGGCCATTTCTTGGTCCGAGGGTCGGTGTTGGCGACACAAAGAAGGAATGCACAAAAGCTGAGGCGGCCAAACATGGGACAAAAATAACTCCAGACCAGAGAGAGGAATCCATATTTGAGAGCCAGGTATCTCTTAGCGGGCTCGAGATAGAAGACATGACGGCCGAGACCATTGCAGAACGAGATTTGTAAAAAGACAGCATGGATCCAAGCAAGCAACTAGAAGCTGAGTTATTACAGTGAATCAGGATCAAGACATATGGCTTGACTCACCAAGGCGAGAGCCGTGAGCCCATCATCGAGATAGAGTCGACGAGTCGTCCGGAATTTGATGGCCAGTCTGGTGGTGACCACGATTGTGGATATCCCGAGCAAGACCCATACTACTCTGACCACCGGAGCAGACAGATCAATGTCTGGCGTATCCTCTCTTGCCACAGAGAAGAGACGGTCAAGCAAGGCTGCTTGTTGCGTCTCATTCAACTTCAGAATCAACGGCTTCAGGGGCCCCACACCTTGGTAGCCCATTTTGACATGCGCCTTCGACGATGGGAGTGAACAGGGAACTCCTCCCTTATATCAACCAGAAAGAAGAGATGGGACCCAGTTCATGCTCAAACACATCAATACCCATACTTCCACGTGCCTTTGTGGAGCGCACTAACCCATCGATCGACGGCGAGAAGCGAAAGGAAGGTTCATGCTCAGGCAATCATAGGCTCAAGGCGCCTTTTCCTATGTTCCAACAGAAGCTTAGTTCCAAGCGGCAAGCTGTTCCAATATCCAGATGACTCGCGGCAGAGCACTATGAATCGCGGGGCACCATATGTGATAGCGTTGAGGATACATTACGGTCTAGCGGTAACGAGATCTAAGAGATTGTGGCTGCGAACAGTCGTGGGGGAGGGCTGGACGCAGTCTTTTTTCGGACGTTCAGCGAATCAAGCTCTCACTTACAGCGTTGGAAGTATCAGATTCTTATAGTTGCTTCTTGGTGAAACTACCTCCTCCTGGCTGAAAAGAGTTTTTCGTAGGTAATGATGGGTACGGCTGGTGACATTTGTTAGACCCTGGTTTTAGCCCGACTGCCTGTTCGTCTGTCTGTGCTAGACACGAACAGAAGGGCACACCGAAATATGGTATCTGCAGCCGGACCGTCCACAGATATCGTGCCACCCCTGTGGTCTGGTAGCGACTATGCCCTCATCTTGATGATACTTGGTAAAGTAGCAGACGCAGGAAGCAACCGAAACGGAGCCGCATCTAGCGGCCTGACAATGATTTGCGGAGGTCACCGTCTGGAAGGCTATTGACAGAAAATCTTCAACTGACACGACGGCCACGACTCGCCTCGAAGTACATCAGAGCGACAGCAACGTTCAACCATCGCGCCATCATGATCCAGCAGACAATCGGCCTTGTGGAATTGCCTATTTGAGGTGGTGAAAGGCAAAATTGGACATCGTCCCCGGCTGATATGACGGCCCCGAAACCAAATTCGCGAGCCATGTCTCAGTCTCATTCATACTACAGCTTTCTGCCCACGTCCGTTCTCGTCCGGCCGGCAGTCGCGACTCGGCCTCAACGATAAGCAGCAATATGCGATTCGTGTTGATAGAACCGATTGCAGCCATCATGACTCTTGTGCTCTCCAGAGATCTTGTTTGGTTCACGATTCAGATGAGGTTCCGCGGACCACAACGACGACCAAACGTGATGGCGGTGCGGACCATCAAAGCAGCACGCGCGGTTTCGAGGCATTGATGGAACAGTGCGTGGCTTGTAGACCTATCTCACACCTGCAACTCGCTACAATCTTTGAATATGCAGGAGCAGGAATTTGCGGTTTATTTGTAGGTCAGCAGACATGAAAAACCCCGGCATCGTACACTCGGCATTGATCCGTCGGATCCAACTCAGATTGATTGAGGGACCAGATCGACTATTGTACCACCGGTACATACATTAAGGCCGGCTGGTTAATATGGGAGGGCACAATCCATATCCGATCAAGCCCTACTCGGCACATAGACGACGCGGGACATCTTATCAGGGCAAAAAATATATTAAAGATTATTCGATGTTATCCTAGCTTATATTGACTTCATCTATAAAAGGCCAATTACCACCCATGGCCATGGGCATGACCTAATGCCTGTCCACCCACTGAGAACATGTAGCCGCATGCGCCGTTGCTTAGGGCATAAGTTCCAGGGAGCTGCTTGATTGCGGCAGGAGTGTACTGCAAAGCATTTGCAGACTGGGCAGGGCAGGTGTTTGCGTAGTAGATGAGGCAGCGACCGCCCAGAGGAAGCAGGGCTTGGAAGGCAGATCCAATGCAGTTGCTGGACTGCTGGCATTGCTCGCAACATTGTTCAGCAGAGCTTGCGACAGTGGTCTTGAACTTTGCCTGGCCATTGACAGAAGCAACGGAGTTGAGGATGTTGTTTGTTTGACATGCTGC
>Ga0181465_100163_pt1 | contig 21423 bp, 22 predicted proteins | sample InSIn3gowninarea_FD_119076 | JGI IMG/M metagenome (GOLD analysis project Ga0181465, IMG submission 119076) | Clean room microbial communities from NASA Spacecraft Assembly Facility at Jet Propulsion Laboratory, Pasadena, California, USA -... ... | reverse complement strand
GGGCGGATCTGTTCCTGATGCAGTTATCCCGGCTGGCCCCGGGTACCAGGTGCCCTTTTCGGAAACTATAAGGCAAAAAACGGGAATGCTTACAGGTGCAGTCGGTATAATCATAAACCCTGCGCAGGCAGAGGAAATCATTAGTACAGGCAAGGCCGACATTGTGCTTCTTGCACGTGAACTATTGCGTGACCCTTACTTTCCTTTGCGCGCTGCAGCCGAACTTGGCTATAACACAAAATGGCCGGTTCAGTATGAAAGGGCGCAGAGAAAACGTTGATAAACTTTCTAACTTTGTGTAATTAAATAGTTGATAATGGCAGAGGATCTTACTCTTGTACAGGGTTCAAAGCAGGATCAATATCGTTCCCTGGTTCCACAGATAAGGGGCCTACTGGAAGGAGAATCGGACCTGATTGCAAACCTGGCGAATGTTACGGCAGCCTTAAAAGAACAATTCGGCTGGTTATGGATAGGCTTTTACCTGGTAAAAGGCGATCAACTGGTACTCGGGCCCTTCCAGGGACCAGTAGCGTGTACACGAATCCGTAAGGGAAAAGGAGTATGCGGAACCAGCTGGGAAAAAGCAATAACCCTGATCGTTCCGGATGTAGAAAAATTTCCCGGGCACATAGCATGTAGCAGCTTGTCAAAATCTGAAATTGTTGTGCCGCTAATCGTCAACCAGAAGGTAGTGGGCGTGCTGGATGTTGATAGCGATCAATATAACGAGTTCGATGATACGGATAAATATTACCTTGAACAGATCGTAGCATTACTCACAGCCGGAGATTCAACCTGGCCAGTATAAGAAAATACCTAACCAGGCAGGGCCGGCAATAACCCTTGCCCGCCACGCTGCGACCTTATTTTTCTACTTCAATCTGTTATATCTTTTTCTTCTACATCAGCATCCTCTTCAGGCTCTTCCCATTCGATGTCCTCAGCTTCTTCCTCGGAGAGCTCATTTTCTTCCAGATCCTCTTCATCCAGAACAGGTGTTCCATCATCATTTTCGTCGTCTGCTACTGGCAGCCCAGAGTTCTCCGTAGATGATTCATCATCCGCTGTTCCCTGGTTTCGTGATGGGATGTTTTCTTCGAGCATTTGCATAATAATATAATTTTAAACTGAAGTTGTTACAAGTTTTACGCCACGGCGTTCCGGGTGCTTGCTTAGGCTTGACCCGATTGTAGACCGTGCCCAACTGTTATGATGTTATTTCACCGGAATAAACAGGTCGTTTACCGGCGTAATATCCCCTGTAACCTAACAACCATTGTAAACCTACTGCTCCCGCAATACATTTGAGAAAAATTAAATAATGGATAACCAGGATTTAAGAAAAGATCACGGTCGCGTTTTAGCCGGCTTATTGCTTCTGGCAATCGGCTGTGTATTGTTTATTAAACAAACCGGGTTTCCAATGCCCGACTGGCTTTTTACCTGGCAAATGCTTCTGATAGTCGTTGGGTTATTCGTCGGCATCAGACATAGCTTTAGGGGAATTGGGTGGATTCTAATGTTACTTATAGGCGGGATCAACCTTTTTGATGATATCCAACCTCAATATTCCTTAAGGAATTACATGATCCCTATCATCCTGATGGCACTGGGCCTATTCTTCTTCCTACGGCCTCATAGAATTAACCGCCCCGGGCGGCAACACTGGCAAGGTGGCCCATGGAACGAACCGAACCCGCCGGGGCAGTCCTTTGAGGAATTTCGGCCAGAGCAGCAAATGCCTCAAAAAATTAAGTCGGCAGACCTCAGATATTTAGATTCGGTGTCGGTGATGGGCAGTGTTCGAAAAGTGATAGTTACAAAAGACTTCAAAGGCGGTGAAGCGGTCGCATTTCTGGGAGGTACCGAAATAGACATGCGCCAGGCAGATATAAACGGCCACGTAGTTCTTGAGGTTACGCAGATCTTAGGTGGCACCAAACTGATCATCCCGTCGCATTGGGAAGTTAAATCTGAGATGGTTGCTTTTCTTGGCGGCATTGAAGACAAAAGGGAGTTGCAACCCGGTTCAAACAATCCGGACAAAGTGTTGATCTTAAAAGGAACTTCTATTCTGGGAGGCATTGATATCCGTAACTTCTAGCCGCCTGCTTTCACACCAAAACTTTTAAAACGTTAATATGAACTGGTATCTCGTAAAAATGATCTTCCGTATAATCTGCGGCGATGGCGACCATACCCCGCAATTTGATGAGCAACTGCGGTTGATTGAGGCCCGCGAAGAAAGCGAAGCTTTTCTAAAAGCACAAACTATTGGATTGGGTGAAGAGGAAGCTTTTGTAAATACAAAAAAGCAAATGGTACAATGGAAGTTTATTAACATTGCCGAATTGTATAAACTTAACGGATTTATTGATGGGGCCGAATTGTATTCACGTATATACGAAACCGATAATGCCGACCAGTACATTTCAATTACCCACAAAAAAGCCGCCAACATACAATCCATTGAAACGCACAAGCTACTGCATCTCATATAAAACCATTTCCCTTGGAGAAAACGCCATTGTCTGTAAGCAAATTCAGGTTGATCTTCTCTGTGTTATGGATACTTTGGGCAGCATTCCAGGTGCTCGTACTTAACTGGCTGGGATTTTCTTTACAGGTTGCCCTGCTAGACAGCCTCATCACTAATCCGTTACTCGCAGCTACCTGCGTACTGGTAAGCAATAATCTGAAATATTACCTACCCCAGCGAGATAAACACTGGTATATCCTGGTGCTGAGCCTTATCATGAGCGCCCTGTGCCTTGCACTAACCAAATGGATGATATTTCTTGTAGTTAAGTACCAGCCTGACTATTTTATTTTCTTCAACAGGTCGTTACCCATTCGATTTGGAATGACTTTCCTGCTTATCGCATGTATGGCCATGATCAGTGTGGTTTGGTATACATTCGAAGAACAGAAATCAAACGAAAAGAGAAAGGATGAAACTGAAAAAACAACCAAAGAAGCAGAGCTGTATAAACTACGCCAACAGTTACAGCCGCATTTTTTATTCAATAGCCTGAACTCTATCAGTGCATTGATCCTGATTGATCCGGAGCAGGCAAGGAATATGATTCAGCAATTGTCTGATTTTCTACGGAATACTTTGAAAAAGGACGAGCAGCAATGGATCAGCCTGGCAGAGGAACTTCAATATCTGGAGCTATACCTCGGCATCGAGAAAGTAAGATTCGGACATCGCCTTTCCACGATTATTGAAAGTGATGAAAGCAGCAGGCACATGAAGATACCTAATATGCTTTTGCAGCCCATTGTTGAAAACGCCATCAAATTTGGTTTGTACGATACCACGGGCCAAATAACCATACGCCTGTCTGCAACTGCAAAAGGCCCGCAGCTAATCATTACCGTGCAAAACCCTTTCGATCCTGAAACTTTTCAGAATACCCAGGGAACAGGATTTGGACTCAGTTCGGTTCAACGAAGGCTGCAACTGTTATTTGGCAGAAATGACCTGCTGGATACAAAGGCCGAGCACGACATCTTTACCACGACAGTGAAAATTCCACAACAGCTATGATAAAGGCAATTCTCATCGATGACGAGCCGCTTGCAAGGTCAATTGTAAAGGAATACCTCAAGGAATATCCGCAAATAGACATCGTTCAGGAATGTGACAATGGCTTTGAAGGCGTGAAGGCGATTATGCAACATCAGCCAAATATTATTTTCCTTGATATACAGATGCCCAGGATCAATGGCTTTGAGATGCTGGAGCTGATAGAGAACCCACCCGCGATTATATTCACCACTGCTTATGACGAATATGCTATCCGGGCTTTTGAAACGCATGCCGTGGATTATCTGTTAAAGCCCTTCAGCCGTGAGCGCTTTAATAAGGCAATTCAAAAGTGCCTTCATGATCAAAATATTTCTTCCAATGCCAATACAGAAGCTTTACTTGATACAACCGCACAATCGCCCGCACAAAACCACCGGGTAGTAGTAAAGATTGCGGGGAAAATAAAGATCATCCCCATACATGACATCACGTACCTGGAAGCAGCCGACGACTTTGTAAAAATACATACCCGCGAAGGTTCTTACCTGAAGAACAAGACCATGAACCACTTTGAAAAAGTGCTGGATCCGCAGCAATTTGTAAGAACGCACCGGTCGTATATCGTAAGCGTCCAGGAAATTAACAGGATCGATCCGTATGAGAAAGACAATCATGTTGCCGTGCTTAGGTCGGGCGCTTCGATACCGGTTAGCAAGACCGGCTATGCAAAACTAAAAACCGTGCTGGGACTATAAGACAATATTGCTTATCGCCGTTTGTTTTGTAATTTTTAGGTTCAAACACGCACGATGACATATACCTTTTTGATTGCACTCCCAGTGATACTGCTGGTTCCCCTGGTGCCGGCATTCATCCTTTATAAATATCTTCCCTCGAAAACCAATGTCACCGGCCCTTTTAAAGGACTAAATCTCAAACTATCCGGAGCTTTTGGCGGTTATTTTTTACTGGTTATAATTGCCACGGGTATTTTCTTCCCTTTGTTAAATAATCAACAGCAACGTAGCATCGAAAATCTGGAAAGAGAGCTACTCTCACTAAAAGACGAAAAAAAATCAACCCAGCAATGGAGTATGGAAGGAAGCATCCTTTCTTCTGCACCTAAAGAAACAAAGATTTTTTTTGATGAAAGAGGTTCGGAATTCTATGAAACAGGTGATTTTAAAGTGAAATTTAATTGTGAACTGGACGGTCAAATGCCAGACCTTCCAAGAGCGATTTGTATTTTCAATAAAAAAGACGGATACAAGGTTATCAACATCAACCGCTCTTTGAACCCCGAAGATATCCGCACGTACGGCATTACTTTTAATGACTCTTCGAAGCATATCCGCATTATGAATAAGATCGATATCGGATCGAAAATGAAAGATAGTGTCAGGATCAGGTCGAATGTTCTAAAAGAAAAAATTTAAAGTAGCGGAAGGCCCTTTCATGTTCCCGGCCTTCAGGTTTGATTACTTCACGATGCTGCCCTAAGCCTCAACACCCAGCCATACCGCACCACCAATAGCGTTTTGCCTTGCGCCTGTAACGGATGCCAACGTATTGTATTCTTCGCGCCAGCGCAACACACCCATCAAAGCCATGATAAGCGCCTCTTTATAATTGATGATATTTTTTTCGGGAATTACAGTTTCAATTTGTAATCCATCCAGCAAATGCTGTAACCGCTTTATTAAAAAACCATTGAGCGCGCCGCCACCGGTAACGAGCACACGATGATTATCGCTCGCCGGGTAGCGGCTGCTATTGCTCTCGAGGATGGTTGAAACCGATGCGAGTACCTGCATGCATATATGTTCAACATAGGTTCTTAATGCATCTTCCGTGGAAAGAGCATGTTGCTGTATCAATGGAAATACTTCCTCAGTGCCGAAGTCATTAGCCAGCGACTTCGGGTGCGGGAGACTGTAATATTCAAGACTGTTTAATTCATTTAATAAAACCTCGCTTGACTTCCCGCTTGCAGCCAGGTCTCCATTGTGGTCGTATTCGTGTCCGGCCTGGTTGGCCAACATATTCAACACCCTGTTGGCAGCGCATATATCGAAGGCTATATAACCACCTGAAGTTTTAGCTGAAACATTTGCTATACCTCCGAGGTTTAGTAAAAAATCAAATTCTCCCAGCAGCAATTTTTCACCGATCGGCACAATCGGCGCTCCCTGTCCGCCGAAGGCGATATCCATGGCACGAAGGTCTGATATCACCGGCAAGCCTGTTTCGGCAGCAATGGCCGCACCATCGCCGAGTTGTGCGGTCATTCTTTTCGCAGGAACATGAAACGTGGTATGCCCGTGAGAAGAAACCAGGTCTACCTTATGATGAAGAGCGTATTGGTCGATAAACCTGTTAACCTGTTCGCCGATATAATGCCCATATGCGGTATGCAACAGTTGATATTCTTTGGCAGGCAAAGAGGTTGCATGGCCCAGTTGTGTTACCCATTCCCTGGAGTAGGAATAGCAATCAGCATGTAAAATGTCGTAACTCCACTTGCCACCTGTTTCCTGGAAATGTGCGTAAGCCACGTCCAAACCATCCAGTGAACTGCCACTCATAATACCGATTGCTTTGTAAATCATGGGCTAAAGATTATTTAAACTTTTAAAAGGAAGAGGAGCAAAGCTAAGAGAAAAAGGGCAACGGGAACGATGGTCGATTTCTATTATTATGACCTTAAATTCAAAACCAAAGGAAGGGTAACACTTTAGACACTTTACCCTGAATGTCGTATTTTAGATTTATTTATCAACACAAAATCTGGCTAATGGTAATCAATTTGAGCGAGCAATATTCACTGTTAAGTGACTGGGTGGGGGAACTGAGAGATGAGCAAATTCAGACCGACCGTTTGCGTTTCCGACGCAACCTGGAAAGGATTGGTGAAGTAGCCGCTTATGAGATTAGCAAGCAACTTGAATATGAAGAAAAAGAAATTGAAACCCCCCTCGGCACATCGGTCTGTAAGGTTCTGAAATCGCAACCGGTTCTGGCTACCATTCTTCGCGCGGGACTTCCACTACACCAGGGATTGCTCAATTATTTCGACAAGGCCGATAATGCATTTATTTCTGCCTACAGAAAGCACAATAAAGATGGTACTTTCGATATTAGCCTCGACTATATTTCCTGTCCCGAACTTGAAGACAGGGTGATCATAATCTCGGATCCGATGTTGGCTACTGGTTCTTCCCTTGTAAAAACAATACAGTATCTACGTGCGGAGGGACATCCCGTAGCCATCCATATTGTAGCCGCCATTGCCTGCACCGTGGGTATAGAATATGTGCACCGGAGCGAACCGGGTGTTAAGATATGGTGCGGTGCTATTGATGATGAACTGACTGCCAAAGGCTTTATAGTGCCGGGACTCGGCGACGCGGGAGATCTTGCTTTCGGCACTAAGGTGCAGGTGTGATATATGCCGTTTAGCGCTTGCATTTAGAGAAAAAATTCATAAGAAGATCAGGTTTTTTTGTATTTTACAACTCCCCTTATGAGTTAACATGAAGAGAGTACTTTTTTTTATATTTTCGGCCTGCCTGGTAACATTAAGTTCTGTTGCCCAGGATCCTGCTTTTTCCCAGTTTTATGCTTCTCCCTTAACGCTCAACCCTGCTTTAACGGGCAAGTTTGATGGCAAGTTCAGAGTAGCCGGCAATTACCGCGACCAGTGGCCGGCTATCAGCAAAGCATTCATCACATCTACCCTTTCTGTTGATTTCGGAATTCTGCCGAACCGTTTGTCGGAAACCGATACATGGGGCGTTGGAATAATGGCCATGACAGATAGAACAGCCAATGGAATTCTAACAAGCAATTATTTGTCGATATCGACAGCGTATCATAAAGGCCTCGATGAGAACGGGCTTCACCAGATAGGAGTAGGATTTCAGGGAAGCTATGCAGGCAAACGGCTCGACGGCAGCAAACTTAATTTTGAAGAAGAGCTTGACCAGTTAGGTGGATGGTCAAATCCTACCAGCGAACCTATCAACGGCAGATCAGTAGGCGTGAATTATTTCGATCTTAATGCCGGGGTGATCTACAACGGTTCTACAGACGGCTATAATAATTTTTATCTCGGCGCTTCTTTCTATCATATCAACAGGCCTAAAGAAAGTTTTGATGGAGGCTTCTATCTTTTAAACCCACGTTTTACCATGCATGCAGGCGGGTACTTTCCGGTGGCCGAAAACACCAACCTCCACCTGAGCGCTGTGCATAGCAGGCAGGCAGGGGCCAGTAATACCATCATCGGTGGTGCAGTGGCCTGGAACTTAAACCAGGACCCGGAGAACCCTACCAGTTTTTACGCCGGTTCTTGGTACCGTTTTGGGGATGCCGTTATTCCTTACGTCGGACTCGAATTTGCCGACTTCCGTCTCGGGGCAACCTACGATGTAAATGTTTCGAGTTTAAAAACAGCTTCCCAGAGCCGGGGTGGTATTGAGATCTCCCTGATCTATATTAAAAGGCATGACCAGGGAAGAAAAAATATCCCCTGCCCCAAATTTTGATCGGAATTTCAGCTAAAGAATTTGTGGAATCGAAGCATGTAATTTGAGATTGAAAATGCAATCTCACTTCATGAAATAATAGTCATGGCAATAAGCGATACTCCACCAGGTTCAGCGGCTTGTGATCTAATCATGAAAATTCGTTAACTCTCTAAATTCTGATTCTTCTTCCCACTCACGAAGGGATTATCTTTTAAATAAAACCGGTAATGCAGGCTTGCATCTTCACCGGCATAGTCTACGCCTATTCGCGGCGAGGCGACGATCTGAGACTGTTTCAATAAAAAGCCATCCTCTGCAACAAATAGCTCATCTCCCATTAAAGAATAACCGGTATGTATCGTGCGTATCCCGAGAGCCCTGGAAACATTACCCGGTCCTTTTCCCACAGAGTGATTAAACTTGGTTTTGCCCATCCTTTCCAGCATCAACTCAATTCCCTGCACCGGTTCAATGCCCCGTATCAATACAGCATGCGGGGTGCCATGGGCATTTGTAACCACGTTGAAAAGGTGGTGAATACCATAACAAAGATATACATACGCAATGCCACCGGCCTTGTACATTACCTCCGTGCGATTTGTTCTTCTTCCATTGAAAGCATGCGAGGCCTTATCAACGACACCGTTATATGCTTCCGTTTCAACAATGAGCCCGCTGGTTACCTGACCCTCGAAACGGGTGACCAGCAATTTTCCTAATAGCTCCCTGGCAATAGAGAGTACATCGTTCCGTTCGTAAAACGCGGCAGGCAGTTTCTTCATATTAAAAGTTTTCCTACTGTTGTGCACTCAAAGTAATACATTTATGAATTCAAAATTCTATGCCATTTGCTCAAAGAAATTGTAATAGCTATTGAATCTTATTTCCGTGCCCATCAATTCATTAGTAAGCATCGGTTATGGAGATGGATCATTTTGCCGGGAATATTTTATACCCTTTTATTTTGCCTTGGCATCTATTATTTTTTTATTTCATCGAACGGGGCGGTTTCTTACCTAAGCGACCTGATAGGCATCGACAAATGGCTCCAACGCCAAAGAAGCGGGTTTTTAAGTTTTCTTTTTGTGATGGGGGGCATCATGGTGAGACTGATCATGGTTTTTTTTTATTTTTCCCTGTTCAAGTATTTATTTATAATAGTCGGGTCTCCGGTGTTTGCTTACTTAAGTGAAAAAACGGAGGCTATCCTGGAAGGAAAAGATTACCCGTTCAGCTTTATTCAACTGCTGAAAGATATCGTTCGCGGTATTAAACTGGCATTAAGAAATACTCTTTGGCAAACTGTTTACACGATATCCATTCTGATACTTTCCTTTATACCAGTGGTGGGCTGGATAACTCCGATTATTGCATTATTGATTGAATGTTATTATTACGGTTTTTCAATGATTGATTACAGTTGTGAACGTCACAAACTTTCACCCGGTGAAAGCGTTGCGTTTATTGGAAAACACAAAGGCCTTGCTATTGGCAACGGCATAATTTTCTATACGATGCACCTGATCCCCGTCGCGGGATGGGTACTTGCCCCCGCTTATGCAATTGTTGCTGCGACTCTAAGTTTATATCATCATCAAAAATTGATCTAATGGCAAGTGCCGCATTAGGGCAGGTCTACCTGATCCCCACTTTCCTCGACGAAGAAAACCTTAAAGTGATACCTGCCTATGTGCTTGATGCCGTAAAGGACTGTCATGCTTTTTTTGCCGAGAATGAACGCAGTGCGAGGAGGTACCTGAAACAATTATGGAAAGAGATGGTGATTGATAATCTTGAATGGCACACGATCCATAAAGCCGAAGCTGAGGTGAGGGACAGTTTTAAAAAGCTTTTACAAAGAGGTATGACCATCGGCATACTGAGCGAAGCCGGATGCCCCTGCATTGCCGATCCTGGCCAGTTGCTAGTTTCAGTGGCGCAGGATATGGGAGCCACCGTTAAGCCGTTCGTAGGGCCGAGTTCAATTCTACTGGCATTGATGGCAAGCGGTATGAACGGCCAGCAATTTCAATTCACCGGCTATTTACCAATTGATGCTGGCGAAAGGGCGAAAACGCTGCGTGATCTTGAATTGGAATCGACGAATAAAAGATCCACACAAATATTCATTGAAACTCCTTACCGCAATAATCAGCTACTTGAAACTATCTTAAGGATTTGCCAGCCCTCGACAAAATTATGCATCGCTGTTGATATCACCGGCTACCAGGAAGCTATCATAACAAAAACAATCAGCGAATGGAAGAAAAATATACCGGATATCCATAAGCGCCCTGCGATATTCCTGATTTACGCGGGGTGAGGGTGTTTGAAAGGGTTCAAATAGCACTGATAGTGCGAGGCTACTTTGGCTAAAGCCAAGCCGGCTTAACGTTTTTTCCCAGGGTTGAAACCCTGGGTTAGGGAAAACCAAGTGCTTTTTATCTGACCAGCAATTATGCCAATGAATAGCATTCCTGGGTGGGCTTTGACCGATCAACTCCGAGGTTGGGTTTTAACTAACCGCGGCATTTATGCCGGGGAAACACGACATTAATGGATCGGCTTTAGCCGAAGCCAAGCCGGTTTGCCATTTTTCCCCAGGGTTGCAACCCTGGGTTAGGGAAAACTAACTGCTTTTTACCAGACCGGCATTTATGCCAATGAAATAGCATTCCGGGGTGGGCTTTGACCGAGTAATACTCCGACGTGGAACCCTCGAATAAGGAAAACCAACATTTGGGAATTTTAACTAACGGTCCTACATTTATGCCAATGAAATAGCATTCCGGGGTGGGCTTTTACCGAACAATACTCCGAGCTTGGGCTTTAACCTAACCCCGGCATTTATGCCGGGGAACATGACAATCAGGGATCGGCTTTAGCCAAAGCACCTGGGCAGATAAAAACTGCCAATGAGAAAACTGACTTTTGAGGTTCTAACTAACACGGCATTTATGCCGGGGAACATGGCTTTCAGGGATCGGCTTTGGCTAAAGCCAAGCAGGCCTAGTGTTTTTTCCCAGGGTTGAAACCCTGGGTTAGGGAACCTATTGCATTGTTTAATAGTCCTGCATTTATGCCGAAGAATAACACTCCGGATGGAGCTTTGATCGAGCAACTCCAAGTTTGGGTTTTATCTAACCCCGGCATTTATGCCGGTAAACACGACATTCAGGGATCGGCTTTAGCTGAAGCAACTCCGGTAATTGCCTGATCAGCGCCTTACCTGAAATCACGCATGGCGTAGATGCTATCCACTATAAAAGTAGTATAACCCCTCCACGGAATAGTTCCCTTGTATTCCTTGTAATGGAGATCGAATTCCTTGCCGCTATTGGTCATTAGTTTATCAGCAATGTCCTTGCGTTCAACAGAGAATTCGAATTCATAAGACTGCACCGAACCAGCCTGCCGGCTGCGGATGCCTGATTGAATGAGCTTGCCTTCATAGGTTTTAAAAATATCACCTTTTTTAACCAGATAGTTCAATTGTCCTGACTTCACTCCTTCACCAAATACTCTAAAGTACTTCCACCAGACAAGGACTCCCACAATCAGTAAAATGCCGACAATTACAATTCCAAGGAATTTTTTCATAATGTAATTTTATAATCCATATTTATCAATCAAGTAAATCAGGGCCGTCATATTAAGAGCCCCCAACTCCAGTTCGCGCTTGTGCACATTTTCAAACACATCATTCCGGGCATGGTGCAGGTCGAAGTACCGTTGTGTATCAGGGCGGAATTCCGACACCGGCGTTCCGAGCAACCTGTTCAAGGGCCCGACATCTGCCCCGCCGCTTCCTTCAATGAATTCATAAACTCCATATGGAAGAAACAAAGGTAGCCATGGACGGATCTTTATCACCCTTTCAGAAGCCATTTGAAATTCAAAACCTCTCGGAGCAAAGCCACCATTATCACTTTCCAATGCAAATAAATGTTTTTCGTTTTTGGCTTTTGCGGCATTAGCATAGGCAGTACCTCCGCGCAACCCGTTTTCTTCGTTTGCAAACAAAACAACCCTGATAGTGCGTTTTGGCTTATAACCAATTGCTTTCAATGCGCGCAATACTTCAATTGAATGAACACAGCCGGCGCCGTCGTCATGGGCACCTTCGGCCGGGTCCCATGAATCCAGGTGGCCACCAACCGTGATAAATTCGTCAGGATATTGTGATCCTGTTAATTCACCAATAATATTGTGCCCGATAGTATCAGGTAAAAACTGTGCCATGGTCTTGAGGTAAGCCTCTACTTTTTGGCCCTTCATGAGTATGCGGCTCAGGTTATCCGCATCACGCAGGCCCATGGCGGCACAAGGTATGCGGGGAAGCGAACTATCATACGACGTGGAACCGGTATGCGGGTTGTTATCTACAGACTGGGTCAGAGATCTTATCATAACAGCCACCGCGCCATACTTGGCCGCACGGCTGGGTCCGGATCTCCTGTAAACACCCGCTTCCCCGTAAGCCCGGCCCGCCAAGATATAGCGGGGATTGAAAGGATGATTGTAAAAAACTATTTTACCCTTTATTTCGTCTTTACGCTTTTCCAGTTCGTCAAAATCATTTACCATGATAATAGGGGCCATTACGCCTTTGGCTCCTGTTCCGATTGAATTGCCCAGGGCGAGTACGTCAAGAATCGTCTTTACCTGCCTTCCTTTTTCATCCTTGTAACTGATCCAGGCTTCGTCTTTGCCACCCCGGATCCAATGCGGCACCTGGCATTCCTGTTCATATACCTTGTCGGCACCCATTGCCTTCAGCGTTCTGATACCCCACGCCTCCGCTTTATACATTTGTGGCGATCCGGCCAATCGCCCTCCAACCGTTTTACACAACACACGAAGATTTTCATAGGCTTTGCCATTGACCAGTATCTCGTCTGCAATTTTACGGATGATGGTAGAATCTTCGTTCTGAGCCACACTGCCAATACCTGTGAACAAAAAGAAAAAAAGAAGTAATCTTTGCATCCACAAAATTTTTTTAAAGGTAGCTAAACATTCTTATGGTAAAACTGGTTAGTAGTGAGAAGTCCGGGAGTCCGAAGTCCGGAAGACCGAAAGACAGAGAGAAGAAAATCTGCCCTTTCATCTTCCGGACTTTCGATCTTCGGACTTTCTTACTTTTTTAAAACACAATTATTAGGCTTATGAGAATCGGAATTGTTTGTTACCCTACTTTCGGCGGCAGTGGCGTTTTAGCCACTGAATTAGGGAAGGCACTTGCGAATAAAGGACACCAGGTTCACTTTATTACTTACCAGCAACCGGTTCGTTTAAATGTTTTTAACGCCAATATTTTTTACCATGAGGTGCGGGTGCCTACGTACCCATTGTTCGACTACCCGCCGTATGAAACAGCATTGGCAAGCACCATGGTGGATGTAATTGCTAACAATAATCTCGATCTTTTGCATGTGCACTATGCCATACCTCATGCATCAGCTGCGTATATGGCTAAAAAGATCCTTGAAAAGCAAGGTAAAAAAATTCCAGTCATTACTACACTTCATGGCACCGATATTACCCTTGTCGGGAAAGACAAGACCTATGCCCCTGTGGTAACATTTTCAATCAATGAAAGCGACGCCATAACGGCGGTTTCTTATAATCTCAGGGATGAAACCTTTCGCTCCTTTAAAATAGAGAAGGACATCGAAGTAATACACAATTTTGTAGATGTTGAACGCTTCCAGAAAAAACCGATCGACGCGTTCCGCCGGGTAATTGCACCCGATGGTGAATTTATATTGTTGCATGCCTCTAACTTCAGGAAAATAAAAAGGGTGGAAGACGTTGTTCGCATCTTCGCGGCAGTAAACAGCCAGGTACCCAGCAAGTTATTATTCGTTGGCGACGGACCTGAAAGATCTACTGCAGAAGGCCTCAGCCGTGAGCTGGGCATCGCCGATGATACCCGCTTTGTTGGAAAACAGGAACAGATGGAAGAGATCCTTGCTATTACCGATATGTTTGTTTTAACATCAGAATATGAAAGTTTCGGGCTGGCAGCACTCGAGGCAATGGCAGCCGGTGTTCCTGTCATCAGCACCAATGCCGGCGGACTTCCCGAGATCAACGTTCCCGGAGTAACCGGTTACCTTAGCAATGTTGGAGACGTAAAAGATATGGCCGAACATGCATTGTATATGCTGGAAGAAGATGAGCGGCTAAAACAGTTCAAGATCAATGCGCTGGAACACGCCAGAAAATTTGATATTCATAATATCATCCCTCAATACGAAGCGCTTTATAACAGGTTTTTGTAGGCTGGAGTACCAGGTCATGGTCATCGATGCTTCTTCATTCATAATGCACCTTTACCTTCTCAGCCAGCTTTCCGGATTGAAATTCTGTCCTTTTTCATTAGAAATGAGGAACTCGAGGTCGCCCTGCCCATCGCCTTTATCGGCTACCCGTCCAATCACCTGGCCCCTTTTTACTTCCTGTCCCTTTGAAACGGCAGGAGAAGAGAGATTGCTGTAAGTGCTGAAATATTTTCCATGTTTTATGATGACTCCCTGTACTTCTCCGATGTAAAACACATATGAAACTTCCCCGTCGAAAACGGCCTTCACGGCTTTTCCCGCTTCGGTTTCGATGGTTATGCCCGGATTATCATAATCTATATTGAGCCCCTCCACCTTTTGGCGGCTAAAATGCATGGATACTCTGCCAGATTCTATAGGCCAGGGCAGGCTTCCCCGGTTCTTTTCAAAGTCCGCTGAAAGTGCTTTAGATTCCGGGTCGGCATCAAAAACACTTGCCGGCTGTTTGGCGGTCACTTTAGTTTCATTCTTTGTGATGGGCGCGGCGGCAGCGCTGCTAGTTGTAGGAGTGGTGGCTTTATTTTTGGCAACATCCTCAGCCTGTTTCTTTTTCAGGGCTGCGGCTGCCTCTCTTGCCGCTTCTTCCCTTGCCCTGCGGATGGCGGCATTGATGGCAAGGCTTAACTTCTGATCCTGCTTCTTTTTCGCAGTCATTTCACTCATCAGTTCTTTCTCCCTGTTTTTCAGTTTGGAAACCACGGCATCTTTTTCTTTCTTTTCAGTTTCCAATACCTGCCTCTGCTTGTTTTGCTCCACCAGCACAACGGATTTCTTCTCCTTATTCTCGTTGAGGCCCGCTATCTTTTGTTCCAGCAATACCTGTGTGTTTTTGATATTCGCCGCCTGTTGTGCGCGATAATTCCGATATGAACGCAAATAAGCCACCCTTTTCAATGCGTCGTTGAAATTGGTTGCAGAAAAAATGAAATTAAGGAAATCATAATTGCTTCTGTTCTTATATGCATAAAGCACGCTTTTCTCATACTGGTTCTTCAGCGTGTCAAGCTCAAGAGTCAGTTTGTTGATGTCTCTGGCAGATTGGATGATGTCTCCCTGTATAAGAGAAATCTGTTCATTTATATTTTCTATTTCCGACTGGCGGAGGCGAAGGCGCTTCTGAATGAGTGATAATTGACCAAGGGTTTCTTTCTTATTCTTTTTCGTTTCGTTCAACGAACTCTTCACTTCATCGATCTCACGCTGTATTGCCGCACGTTGTTTCTCGAGCTCAGACCTGTTAACCTGCGCAAATGACGAGGTACCCGCTAAAAAAATGGTGAGAAATAAAATTAGTCTAGTCATTTTGAGTAGAATTAAAGATCCCTGCGAGTCTATCCCCGATGCCTATGCGCTTATCTGCCTGGTAACCTATGTTCGTTCTCCATTTCAGCAAAGTAGCAATTTCAAAATATACAGGTCAAAGAAGGATACACTGCAAGCCAGTATTCAAAAATAAAATTTATAACGATTAATTTCGTTTATAATTCTTTGGAATAGCAAATGGTAAGCTTAAGGTTTCGTTAAAGCTATATTGCTTGAAGTCCAGGTCGATGTCGAGCTTCGACTTTTCCGAAACGGTTATTTTACGGCCGGTCGAAAAAAGTATCCCATCTTTATTTTCATAATCGCTGTAAGTAAGGTCGCAGGTTCTATTACGAGTTACATTAACATCATCCAGTTTACTATGTTGCAGTATAAAATCGTTATTGCTCAGGGTCATCAGGTGCTTGAAGGATTTACCGGTAGAGGACAACAACAAGGACGATTCACTTTGCTTGAAAGAGACCACGTTGCTATCGAGGTAGATGGGATTTCCCAGAATAAGGTCCTGCAAAGTGAAAAAATCAAATGGCAGCTGGGTCAGTTCCTGCAGGTAGCTTAGGGATCGATACTGAACCAGCTTATCTTTTTTATTTAACACGACCACGCTATCCGGTGTGATCAACACCCTGAACGCTTCATAACTAAACACGGTTGCGTTGATCGAAAGCCAGATAACGCTATCTTTCTGCATGCGTACAAACACGGTAAGGTCCGGCCCCTTGCCGTCTTTATCCGAGTAGTCTACTTTGATCTTTGCAGAAAATGTCTTGAAATCGATCTTCCTGTTTTTAACCTGGTTGAACACCTTGCGGATAAACTGGAGCGAATCGGCCTTAGAGTCATGCACAATCACCGTCCTGGCAGTATCTTTTTTTGCTATTGCGGTTTGTATTTTTTTAGTTGGCTTGCAACTCGGGGAGAAGAAAGTATATATTACTAACAGCAAAGGAACGATGTACTTCATAACTATTTTTATTTCCCTGTATGACCAAAACCACCTTCATTACGTAAGGTGGCATTAACTTTACTAACAGGTTTCCATTTTACAGTTTCTACTTTATGAACCGTCATTTGTGCAATGCGGTCGCCATGTTGAATGATATGTTCTTCGCCGGACAGGTTTATCAAAATAATTTTTAGTTCTCCTCTGTAATCCGAATCGATGGTGCCGGGAGAATTCAAACAGGTAATGCCATGCCGGGCAGCGAGCCCGCTGCGTGGTCTTACCTGTGCTTCGTAACCAGCCGGTAGTTGTAAAAACAAGCCAGTAGGTATCATCACTCTTTGCAAGGGGGCCAGCGTAATCGCGTCGGTTATATTGGCCATAAGATCCATGCCAGACGACCCTTCGGTGGCATAATTTGGCAACGGATTGGAAGATTGATTTATGATCTTAACTTTAACCTTCGACATGATTACAAATGTAGGAAATCGCAGTACTCGAAAGACTTTAATGTAAAGAATTATGCCCTACCATTTTGTATTCCCCGATCACCTCCTCTTCTTCAGTAATACCGTGGCATAAGCCATCAGTCCTTCCCCCCGGCCTACAAAGCCCATTTGTTCTGTGGTGGTGGCCTTTATAGATACATCGTCGAGGGAAACCTTCAGAATTCCGGCAATTACCTCGCGCATTGCAACACTGTGATCCTTGATCTTAGGTGCTTCGAGGCATATCGTGGAATCGACATTCACCACAGCATAATTCTTTTTACTTATCAACTCGAAACATCTTTGCAATAAAATTTTGCTGTCGATGTCTTTAAACTCCGGAGAAGTGTTTGGGAAATGAATACCGATATCGCCCAGGCATAAAGCTCCCAGTAAACCATCACAGATTGCATGGAGCAATACATCTGCATCGCTATGGCCTACGCTTCCTTTAACATATGGAATTTTAATGCCTCCGAGCCAGAGTTCTCTGCCTTCGGCTAATTGATGAAAATCTATACCGAACCCGATTCTATAGGCCATAATGAATTGTTTGTTTAGACCGCAAGTGAATTAATTTTTCCGCCAGAGGACAGACGCTTTTCCAGAAGCATCTTATTGCTGTTTAACATACTGATCGCAACAAAACTATTCGAAAGTATCAGGAGCGAAATGCCATCGGATGCATTCAACATATTCCAGCTTCGTCCAAATAAAAAGCGTTCCCGAATGGAACGCTTTCAAAGATAATTTGTTTATGATAATTAATTGGAGCTTTCGTCGCTGTCTAAATCAAACACCAAACCAAATCGCAGTGTATTTGATAACGGATTTTGGTTGATGCCACTGCCAGAAGGAACTATATAGGAAAAATTCAAACCAAACACATTGTATTTAAGTCCAAAGCCCAGTGTAAAATACTTCCTGTTACCTTTTGTTTTGTCTTCATAGAAATATCCTGCCCTGACTGCGAACTGGTTATTGTAAGAATATTCCGCACCAGCTGAAATCTGGAACTCCTTTAACTCTTCTCCAAAGCCTCCGGGCGCATCGCCGAAGGAGGTGACCCAGCTGCTTACGAGGGTCTTGTTCCGATAATTGGCCAGACCAGCAGAATCGAAGGTACCGGGAGGGGTGGGAACAAGTAATTTATGCACATCCAATCCAAATGTCATCTTGTTGCTTTCGTCGAAGACAGTGGTATAAGCCGCGCCTAAGCCGAGGTCTGCAGGAATATAATCTTTTTGTTTCGCGTCTGTTGTATAACCGATCTTGGTTCCCAGGTTAGTTAAGGTGGCTCCGAAGTTCCATCCCTGGCCCTCCTCACTGAGCCTGGTATAAAACAGGCTTATATCTGCTGCCACTGAGCTGCCCGCCTTATAGGTAGTTCCTGAGCCCGTAGGATCTCCCTTGGCCAGGCTCGAATTAATGTATCTCAATGCAATGGCCAAACCCATCTGATCTGAAAGTTTACGAGAGTATCCGGCATCTATTGAAAATTCGCGGGGGCGGTAAGCGTAAAGATCTTCTCCCCTCTCATTAGTGAACTGAATATTTCCAAGGCTGAAGTACCGGAGTGATGCAGAAAAAGCCTGCAGGTCGTCAATTTTATAATAGCCGGCAAGCGAAGCCAGGTAAACGTCATTCAGTCCTAATTTTTTCAGCCAGGGGGTATATGTTAAACTAATTCCGCCCTTGCTTTGGTTGAAGGGTGTTTTAGCCAGGTTCCAAAAACCTGAATTGGCATCCGGAGTGGTGGCGATCCCAACTTCTCCCATCCCACCGGCACGTGCATCAGGAGAAATTCTTAAAAATGGTACAGCGGAGGTTACAACATTAATCTGGGCTTTTACTGTCATCACCAGTGTAACAAGCAATGATACCGCTAAAAGTCTAAAGGTCATTTGTCTCATCTAATTAAGTTTTGTATTTATTGCAATCATACCTGAATTTATGGGAAGCCGGCAGGCAGCATCCTTGAAGGTCCTGAAAAAGCAATAAATTCCGATTTTATTAAGATTTCAAAATTTATAATACTCAATAATAAGCAGCTAAAATAGCGATTCAAAGGTATTTACTATTATTTAACTATTTTTCCCGCTTTTTGTGCCTTTACACCTTTGGCTGTTTCAACCTGTAAAATATAGGCGTATAGCCCGTTCGGAATGGTAAATCCCCTGTCATTTTTCCCGTCCCATTGAACGTCACATGAACGGCTGCCACTTGTATTTATTGTTTCTTTAAGCACTTTCACCAGCTTTCCGGAAACCGTATAAATACGGATGAACACCTGTATTGTCTGGGCATCTAGATCGAGTTGAACCCGAAATGTAGTTTTTGAACCGATAGGATTTGGAAAAGCGAAGACATGGAGGGCCGAAAGGGGCTTCGCGTTTACCACCCGAAATTTGATGGTTACCTCACTGGAATTGTTGGCCGCATCCCATGCTTTGACTAACAACGTATGAATACCTTCTTCTAGTATGGGTAACCGGAAATTGATTGTGCCTTTCTGGTAACTATTGAGATCGTAATGAAAATAGTCGTTCAGAACGTACACTTTTTTCGGGTCACCGTCAAGCGTAGCAACAAGATCGTGGCCTATGCCGATACCTGAAAGATTGATTCCGGAACTGTCGCTCAGGTTTATGATCAGGAGGGGACTTGGCCCTGTTTCGCTGCCGTCAACAAATCTTTCGTCATTAAGGAATGCCTTCATGCCGGGGCCGGTATTATCTGCACTCGCTCCCTGGGAACCCCCGATAACAAAATCACTAAAGCTTCCATTACCGTCTACCTGGCCATTCTCTGCATAATAACTGATCTTTCCTTTACCTAATTGGTAGCTGATGTCTTTCGGAACAATAAAGCTGAAAGAAAACAAGCCGTTTTTTACATCAGCCCTGCCTTTAAAGATGATGTTATGCTGTGTCTGAAAATCTTCACGGAGGCTCCCGGGATCATTGCCGCGGGTGGTTTCAGTTTGTACCTTTTCGTAAATTGTGGAATAAACATGGCCATTAAAGTCAGATAACAGGCTTCCGCTTCCGTTGGTAACAGAACCGCTGATCGTATACTGTTGCAAGGCCTTGAGAGTATCCGGACTGCCGCTGACAGGCACCCCGTTCACAGAATTGGTTTTTACCGTATGTACCGGATAGCCTAATGTTAACGCCGGATCTCCTAATAAGGTGAATTTTAGGTTATTAACGATATCTGCCTGCGACTCGAACGTAACGTTTTTTGCTGTTTTCACCGCTTCCCCCAGGGTCATGTAAGTCCCGTCTACTTTTCGCTTCAGGGCAGTTAGCAGGTAATTTCGATTCATAATACGGTTGCTATATGCAAACACGAGGCGGGTGGTGGTCATCAGGGCAATGGCCCCTGTTTTTTGCCTGAGCAGGATTTCTTCGCCCAGGGAATTGATTGCCGGATTGTCGTAGGGCGCAAAGTCGCAAGTAGCGGTAATGAACAATGGCAGTTTGTTGGAATTGGTCCACGACTTTACAATATCCTGGTCGAGCACCACTTCTTCGGCAAGCCTGGTAAAGCTTCCGTGTCCGTTGTAGTTCCATATAAGCGTACCATTTTCAAAATTATTACTTATAGCCAGGTTAGCTTCAGGGTAGCGGCTGCCGGATGTATTGCTTTCCTGCTGAAAAGCGTCGAGGTAAAGCTTGTCGTGCAGGAAAACAGGATTTATCGCCGCAGCAGCTGCAGTAATAATCTCTGCATCGTGAAAATGTAAGTTGAGATCTTCGTCGTCTGCTATGAAAGTCAGACGGTTTCTCCATGGACCAAGGCTTTGAGCGGCAGTATAATTAATCACCTTATCAACATACGAAGCAGCTTCATTGGCATTCCTGGCAGGCACCCGTCCAATGCCGATATCAAGTAGATTTTTTGTTTGGGCTCCGTTGATATCTTCCTTGTCATCAAGAAAACCGAAATAATCGTCTGAGGTAAAAGTGGCTAGCGGGTCCAGCGAAAGATTACTTACATATGCCGGTACGAGGTTAGAGTTATTCGGTATCCGGTCCTTATAGTCGTAAGAGGCGTCTCCGAATAATAAAAGATACTGCGGACTTTTAGTGGTATCCTGGCCCGCCTTATCATAATACATCTTAACAAAGTCGCGAATGGCCGTGGGATCCGGCGAACCTGAAGAAAATTCATTGTAAACCTGCGCTGTAGTAATTACCGAGACTCTCAGGTTATTTTGCTGCTGATGGTACAGGGCCAACCGCCGAGCCTC